>OLGY01000227.1_pt1 | contig 46750 bp, 51 predicted proteins | sample 1605951 | NCBI WGS metagenome assembly OLGY01 (sample SAMN03283280) | human gut metagenome | biome: human-associated habitat; material: feces | host: Homo sapiens | place: Peru | collected 2012
GTCTGATATCATCAATATACTGTCCAAGTGTATCATATATCTTTGACAATCTGTAAGGTTCATCTTCAAGCCTGCCAAGGTCTACATACAAAAGCACTCCTCTATTTTCCATTATTTCCCTCATTCAGGTATTTGTCAACAAATTCAAACTCTTCCGGGTCCTGAAATCCAACAAAATATACCCGTTCTATCTGGTCATGATCAAACATATACGTCTGTTTTGTAGATATATTTCCCTCTGGATACAGGCATCCTATATAATCCCTTACGCTATCTGAATCCTCTGCCTTCTGCAATCTTCCATATATCATCAACCTTTTATTTGCGTTCTTTAATAACACAACCGAACCGATCGGCAGATATTTCTTAAATTCAATCATAATAACCTCCTCAATCTCAAAATGCCATCTCTGATGGCTATCAGAGATGGCACTTCTTTCCTACGAAATAATATTTGCTGCAAGCGATTCCGTTGCCGCTGCATTCTTTTTCTCTGTTGTCGTATATTCTTTAGCAAGTTCTGTAAGATTATTTACATGTTCATTAATCATTCGGCCCATGGTATCCATATCCGTCTGCAGTTTTCTAAATTTGTTTATATACGATGCAGACGCATCTCCTGTCCATGATGATGAAAGTCCAGTGACATCATTCATCATATCATCTGTCAACGATTTCGTCTGAGTCATAACTGATTTAAAATCAGCAGCCTTAGCCTCCAGTTCCGCCGGGGTGACTTTCAAATTCATATCTGACATATCTGTATTTTCCTCCCTTTAATACTTTCTCTGAGCCACTGTATTTGCATTTGTGGCTTCTGTAGTTTCATAATTAGCTATTATATTGTCCAGCGCTGAACAATACTGTTCTATCAGATTACTAAAATTTGTCATCTGTGAAACATCACTCTCAACTGCAGAGCTGAAAGCTTTTTTCGCGCTACCATCCCATGTACTGTTCAGAGCCTCCTTACTGTCTCTGAGCTTGGTTATCTGCTTCTTAAGAGACTGATTTTTCGAGCGAAGCTCTGTTGTTCTTTTCGTCATCTCTGACGATGTTACTGAAAATGCTCCCATACTTGATCCTTCCTTCTATTATTGATTTTGGTATATATTTGAAGCCTCCCGGCTCATACCCACGCCTAAATTTTCAAGTGCTGTACATGTATTGGATATGTCATTGTATACACTTTCGAGTTTTCCAATATATTTGTCACTTGCATCCCCTTTCCAGTTTTTTCTTATAGTCTCGACTTCACTTCCCAAATCAGATAAAACATACTGCTTTATACTTGCTTCTGAATTCAAGTAGCCATTTATAGCCGCTGCTATTTCTGAATATTCCAAATCACTAATCTTTTTTTCCATGTGCTTACATCCCTTCAGTGAATTATGTTATCTGGTAACGATGAGGTCATATCCCCATTCACAACTTCAGCAGTGATGTAGTTTCCTATAACTTCACCCAATGTATCACCATACGAATACATATCCTCCATAAATGCCTGCATAGTATCCATCTTCGATACAAGATCAGAATAAATATCTGCCCAGCCTTCACTCTCCCAATATTCCTGTATCTTGCCACAGGTTGATATGATCGTATCATACTGATTTCCCAGATCTGTTGCCCCCTTGATCAAGGTATCATGAAATGTTTCCAGTTTATTTATCGGTACTTTCACCGTCTCAACATACATACTTTCCCTCCGTTATTAAGCACCCTAGCCAATCAGAGCAATTACATTTTTTTCACAAGTCTCAAACGTATTGCATACATCAAGCAATGAGTCCACTTTCTTTTGAAGATCCTCATACATGGATTTAACTTTACTATCGCTGTTCTCAAATTTTGTATTAAATGAGTCTGCTGCAGGGCCTTTCCATTCTTTAATAAGATCTTGATAATCATTCTGGATGTTTCGTCTGTCAATTGTGCTTTGATCCAGACAGTCCTGTATAATCACAAGATCTGTGTGCAACTTCCTTGTATCGACATTTATCTTATCCGACATAATCTTTCTCCATTCAATTATTTTGTATTTTTAGTATTACATCTTTTAAACCGTTTTGTCAACAATGGTTTTGTTTTTCTAAATTTATTTGTTTATATTTTTGTAACTAACAGCCACATTTTGACAAAATTTGTTTATTAATGTCAAAAGCATTATTGATTTTCTGATATTTTAGTATAAAATAATATTAGTTCATATTGAAATTGTATTAAAAGGAGAATGAAAGTGAACACCAACTCAGCATATGAAAAAAACGAAAAAACTGTAGATAAGTATATTAAAGCTATTAAAAAAGAGTTTCCAATATACAGAAAGGGGGAAAAGAGATATTTAAAGATGTTGCGTAGTTCTATGTATGATTACGCAGTAAGTTTTGAAGGCGAGTTGATCACAGTATCACATCTGTCTGAAAAGTTTGGAAGTCCTAAAGATTGTGCCAATACATATATTGAATATTTAGGCACAGATACTATATGCCACAACATGAACGGAAAGAAATATGGAAAATATATTTTCATTACCGCGCTTTCTGTTATACTGGGTTTTGCAATATGTATATCAGTTATGTTGTATAAGGAATGGCAGATATCTAGGCGTACTGACATTGCATCAACTACTATTATCATTCAAGATGGTGTAGCGCCAAATGATCTTTCAGAGTATACATGGACAGGATCATCTGATGGAGATGTGCCTTCAACCAATAACACGGAAACTCCAAATGATAATACTAACAATAATACAGATACGGAGGAATAAATATGAATAAAAAATTACGCAGATTATTAGCTATATGTTGTATGATCTTCATCTGTTTGTCTACAGTAAATGTTCCAACTGTTAAGGCCGCAGAAGAAGATACGAGCGATGACTCTCTTACATTTGTGGAAGTTATCGAGGAAATGCCAACTCAGCCATCTCTGAGTAGAGCCGCAAAAACAAAAAGTGCTACCAAGACTGTATACTGCAATGATTCCAACGGAAATACGCTCTGGAGCCTTAGGATTGTCGCAACATTCAGTTATACAGGTTCTTCCAGCAAATGCACATCAGCCAAAGCTGGTGTATCATCTAATAGCTCATACTGGAAGGTGTCTGTGTCCAGTTGCACGAGATCTGGCAACAAAGCCACAGCAACTGCAGTTGGAAAAAAGTATTCCTCAAAGGGCGTACTGCTTCAGACAGTAAATAAATCAGTTACTATATCATGTTCAGCTAACGGAACTATTTCCTAATTTCCTAGTTAGTTATACAAGATAAAGAACAAGGCCACATACCACACGAAATATCTTACAGATTTTTCATATGGTATGTGGCTTTATTTTATCTGTACCGGCCAGACACCCCTGCTAATGCAGATCTTATAACCAGCTCCAACACAGTAGCAACAACGTACAATGCTATGCATATTACCAACTTCACGCCCGTAGAAAGCTTCTCACTTTTAGCAACCATAAACGTCACGACTGCCGCAGTTCCGAGCAGCAAGCCTCCTATGGCACCACCCATTATTCCCCAATAGTCTATAAAATATAATACATAAAATACTACTATCCAGGCAGGAGCTTTTTGATTAGCTCCTGCACCATCTGGATATGTTCCCAGATCCATTCCATCCATAATGAGACTGATACCACTCACTGCGCTTATAACCAGATTCAGTTCTTTTCCTGCTAACGGAACTGTATAGCTCAACTGTTTATCTTTTCTTAAGGTGCCTGTTCTCTCCAGTGATCTGAGCTTGAAAGCCTCCCCACCATTAATAAATATACTTCCTTTCATGTACTCCACCAGATATTGAACACCATCTATCTGTACATTCCAACCATATCTGTCTGTATTTGCCATACCAGATCCTCTCTTACACTTTTCTCTACTTATCTATATACTTTCTTGACTCTACCCCATTTTTCTTGAGATATACCTCTGTGTAGCACTTGTATATTCCTCTATATGACGGTGTCTTTATCACTACCTTGCGGCTATTTTTCACAGCCTTGGTACGCGTTGTATAAAGCTTCTTCTTTGAAGCTGAAGAATACACTTTCACTATCAGCGTAGAGCCCGGAGTAGGATTCGTAACAGTCACTGTGGTTCCGGTTGTCAGGGCCTCAATTTTCGCTTTCTTTACTACAGGCCTAACATAATATGTGACTTTTATACTCTTTGACTCATATTTACTATTTTCTGCAGCATTTATTGTCACCACAGCCTTGCCTGCACCCTTCATAGTCAGTTTGCCATCAGATGATACTCTAACTACACCATTATTAGATGAACTGTATGTGAGTTTCGCTCCACCGCCAGCCTTGGCTCCTATACTCTTCTTAGCTCCAGACTTTAAATCCATATATACCGTACTCTTTGGTACAGTGATATTCTGCACATATCTTGCTTTTACAGATATTGTACGAGTGACCTTCTCGTAGTTTGAACCAGCCTCATCATTTGCGGTGATCGTAATCTTAGCGTTGCCTGCTTTGCGAACCACCATGGACCATGTGTCTAAATTCTTGTCATATTTTACATCAACAATATTCTTGTCTGAACTTACAACCTTCACCGGCCCGCCATTGGAAGTGCTTATCTTAAGCTTCGCAGTTACTGATGAACTGGATGTCCTTAATGAATATGTATAAGAAGATTTTGCCGACTCATTGCCGTTATAAATAATATTGAGGCTTGAAGGAGCTTTATTTATATCATATGTGAAATCTTTTGTTCCCCAGATATTTCCTGTTCCTGTTACCTTGGCAGTGGCCTTTCCTGCATTGATATTATTCTCATATACTATGCTCATATCACCCGAATGATAACCCGTTGATCCATCTTCATTCTCTGCAAGCCAGTAAATATGTGGCTCTATCGGCTCCCCGGTATACACACAATTTTCAAAATCAGTTGTTTCAAATCTCAGATCATTTATTGATACTGCTTTAACTATTTTAACAGTTCCTGATTCTGTATATATCTTCTCCAGCGCCTTAGGATCATCCCATGTGCACAAACTTACATCTCCATAGAAGGCATACGATCCAATCTTTAGACCCAAACGCACCATACTGAACAGCACATAATGAAGATTTTCACAATTTGCAAAACAACATTCGCCAATATACCTTACTCTCCTTGGAATCACTATCCTGTCGAGCAGCGTACAATGTTCAAACGCATTGTCTCCTATATATGTCAGAGTATCAGGAAACTTCACCGACTCTAATGCACTACATCCGTTGAAGCAATTAGCCCCAATACGATACATGTTTGAATAAAATTTTATCTCCTTCAACGAACTGCAACCAGCGAATGTATAATCACGCAGCTCATTTACCTGTGCATCTGACAGATCCACACTAGTCAGACTGCTGCAATTATAAAATGCATATTCACCTATACTATCTGTTCCCTCAGAGAATGATATGCTTTTCAGACTTGTACATCCGGAAAAAGCATTTTTACCAATTGTCATAAATGAGTCACCTTCTACGACAACTGATGTAAGCTTATCACACCCGTCAAAAGCATAGTCACCTATATGAGAAACTCCCTGTTTTACCACAACACTTCTTACAATATAATATTCCCAAGGACGCTTTTCATTTGCACTATAATCCGCCATAACCGATGATGTATCTGCATACAGAGTAAGCTCGCCCGTCTTGTAATCAAAAGTGTAATTAACTCCACCACTATCCGACGCATACACCCGCCTTATTCCGGGAATAACACACATGGCACACACCAGTGCGATTCCCATAATTCCAAGTAACAATCTCTTTAGTAATCCCTTTTTCATAATAAACCTCCTTTTTGTATAATGTCTTACTAATGCATTGTTAATTTATATGAGCATAAAGATAGTATTGCACCTCATGATATTATTGTCAATACACTGTTAAGTTTTTCTATTTTATAACATAAAATTATATTTTAATTACAGCAAAAAGCTCCATACGCTGTGAAATATCTCAAGATATATCACACCGTATGGGTCTCTATATTGGTAGAAGTCATAGTAGTAGAGCCTGTGATTCGCGCGAAATCCCATTACGCCATTTATAAACATAAGCAGACCTATTATCAAAAAAGATATCACAATAGCCACACTTATTATAGCTCTTTTTCTCATAGAGTATTCTTCATTTATTGATAGTGCAGAAATACGCGGTATCAATGCAGCCGCAGCCGCCCTGTATGCAATTCCTACTATACCTGCCCATGGAAAAATAATATTAAAACCTAAGATTACTACAAGCCCATTTGCCCACCACGGTTTTTCTATTTCCCTAACTACCGGCTCCGGTTCACCAGTCTCAAGATCTATACCATCTACCAGAAGATGTGCTCTAGCGTCTTTCGTTGATTCCCATGAATAGCGCTTATATTCCACCATCACCCCATCTACAGGGAACATTGGTTTTCTACGCTCCCGATAGAACAGCTTGCCATTATGACATACCTGTAATTTTCCCATTTTCCGCAAATCTTTAAGGTTAGCTACTTTTTGTCCATCGACGATGATATCATGCCACACGTCTATCTTTATCTCATGCATCTTACCCTTTATCGCTACATTCCATGTATTCTTTTCCTGATCATATGTTTTTACCTCAAGCATCTTCTTAGCAAACTCCCTTTTAATAATATACTTATATACAATATTACCCTTTGCAATATTTGCAGTCAATAGTATTTTAGTTATTCTATCTTATTTGCATATAAAAAGCCCCACACCCTACGCAATATCCTGAAGATATCTCATAGTGGTGTGGGGCTTTTGTGTGACTGATGCTCAGGTCAACCGGCTTTTATACGTAGCTTGTTGTGTTAATCTTTACACCAGGGCCCATTGTTGAAGCAATTACAACGCTCTTAAGGTACTGACCCTTAGCAGCGGCTGGCTTTGCCTTAACAATAGCATTTATTAAAGTCTGGAAATTCTCGTTTAACTGTTCCTCTGTGAAAGAAACTTTTCCCACTGGCACATGGATAATGTTGGCTTTGTCAAGTCTGTACTCTATCTTACCAGCTTTGATATCTGAGATAGCCTTAGCTACATCCATAGTAACTGTTCCAGCCTTAGGGTTTGGCATGAGACCCTTTGGTCCAAGTACACGACCAAGACGTCCTACAACGCCCATCATGTCAGGTGTTGCAACAACAACGTCGAAGTCTAACCATCCCTCGTTCTGGATCTTTGGTACGAGCTCGTCTCCACCAGCGTAATCAGCGCCTGCTGCAAGAGCCTCGTCAACCTTTGCACCCTTTGCAAATACGAGAACCTTAACAGTCTTACCTGTTCCGTGTGGAAGAACTACAGCACCACGAACCTGCTGATCAGCGTGACGTCCATCAACACCGAGTCTGAGGTGTGCCTCTACTGTCTCATCAAACTTAGCTGAAGCCATCTTCTTAACTAAAGCAACTGCCTCAGTTGCCTCGTAAGCAGCTGTCTTATCATAGAGCTTGCTTGCATCTACATATTTCTTACTCTTTATCATTATTATAAACCTCCTGTGGTCATATCGGGAGCGACCCTCCCACTAAATATCTGTATTACTCTTCAACTGTAACGCCCATTGAACGAGCTGTTCCAGCGATCATGCTCATAGCTGACTCAAGGCTTGCAGCGTTCAGATCCTTCATCTTAAGTTCAGCGATCTCCTGAACCTTAGCCTTAGAAATTGTTGCAACCTTAGTCTTCTTTGAGTTTGCAGAACCTGACTTGATGTTACATGCCTTCTTGATAAGAAGTGATGCAGGTGGAGTCTTTGTAATGAAGCTGAAGCTCTTATCCTGGTATACTGTGATAACAACAGGAATGATCATGTCACCCTCATTAGCTGTTCTTGCATTGAATTCCTTTGTGAAAGCAACGATATTTACACCGTGCTGACCAAGAGCTGGTCCAACAGGTGGTGCAGGAGTTGCCTTTCCTGCAGGTATCTGTAATTTGATGTATCCTTCTACTTTCTTTGCCATTTTAGCATTCCTCCAAAATACTGTGGTGATAACGGGCTATGCCCTTCCACTTGATAATTACAACTTCTTGATATCAGCAAACGCAATATCAACAGTATTCACACGACCAAACATTTCTACTTCGATGGCTACGGTCTGTTTTGCAGTATTAATTGCCTTAATTGTTGCTACTGTGCCTTCCCAGGCACCTGAAGTAACCGTTATTGAGTCTCCCACTTCAACATCGATGACAACCTCCTCTGAGGTCTGATACAGATTGCTCAGCTCCTCATCAGTGAGTGGTACAGGCTTTCTTGGATCTGATCCGACAAATCCTGTAACTCCTCTGGTATTACGTACAACATACCATGTAACATCGTTCATGATCATGTTGATGAGAACGTAACCAGGAAGTATCTTTCTCTCGATCGACTTTGGCTTACCATTCTTAATCTCTGTGGCATCTTCAACCGGAACGACTACCTCTAAAATCTGGTCTTGTAAATTTCTGTTTTCTTTTGTTTTCTCAATATCAGCCTTTACTTTGTTTTCATATCCTGAGTAGGTATGAACAACATACCATCTTGCATTTTCTGCTTCTGACATATTCTCCACCATCCTTTACCCAACTATGAAATTCAAACCAATCTGGATCAACCAATCCACGATAGCTATGATGCAGCCGAGAACGACTGAGGAAATAACCACCGCAACTGACTGTCTTGCAAGGGAGCTCTTGTCAAGCCATGTAATCTTTTTAAACTCTCCCTTTAATTCCTGAAACCAGCTTCTCTTGAGAGTATTTGACTTTTCTTCTTTACTAGATTTAGACATAACTCTATTCCTCCTTACTGGTTCAGACTATTTTGTCTCCTTGTGTACTGTATGAGCCTTGCAGAATCTACAGTACTTCTTTGTTTCCATTCTGTCTGGATGCGTTTTCTTATCCTTTGTCATATTGTAATTACGCTGTTTACAATCCTGACATGCCAATGTTATTTTAACGCGCATTTCCACTTACCTCCATTGTTATTTTAAGGCACAAAAAAAAGACCTCTTTCATCGCAAAGTCTACAATAACACAATCGACCTATGCAAGTCAAGAAGTCTTTTATATAATTTCTAGTATATTTGATCCTGTCCGCTTATCTTCCGTTTATACTCATGTCTTTTATGACATCTATGAGATCCATGTCGGAATCTGTGAGCTTCACATTGGTACAAATGGTCTTGCCCTCTGTATCTGTGATCTTCACTTCTATTATATAGCCTTCTTTTATTCCTGTGGCTGCGGCTGCCCTGAGGAACATAGGGAACTTTGGATGATTCTGGACGAACCTCTCCCAGGCTCCTTTGATCTTAAACATCATTCCCGGATTAAATGCCATATTTATCAACCTCTCTGTAAATCTTACTTATATCAGTATTATTTAAAAAGACCTATCGCTCCGAACAATCCTATACTTCCAAGGTACATGATCACTCCTGCCATGATCACTCCCAGCATGACCATGATAACGCTCTTCTTCCAGTCAAGCTCAAGGAAGCTGGCTGCCAGTGTTCCTGTCCACGCTCCTGTTCCCGGAAGTGGTATTCCCACGAACAGCAGAAGTGCGATATACACTCCAGTGCCGGACTTTGCCATGAGCTTCTGTCCGCCGTGCTCTCCCTTCACAAGACACCATGTGAAGAATTTGCCTATGAATCTCTTGTCTTTTCCCCACTCAAGCACACGTCTTGCAAACCAGTATATAAATGGAACCGGTATCATATTGCCTATGACGCACACTATAAATGACGGTATACTCGGAAGTCCGAAGCCCACCGAATACGGTATGGCGCCTCGAAGCTCAAGTATTGGCACCATGGATATAAGAAATATAGTCAGATATTTTTTTAACATAACAATCCTCTCATTTAATTTTCAAGTCCAGCTCTAACATAGAACGGCTCTGTCACCTCTGTCACTTTCTTACCAAGCATGTTGTCTGCTCTGACCAGTGCCACCTCGATGCCAAATGAATGAGGCTTCATAAGAGGTATGAGTCCGGCAAATACAGGCTTCTCGTCTCCGTTTACCTCAAGAGCAACAAGATACTTATCCTCCTGTCCCTGCTCCTCCATCATCTGTATATACGCTCTGTCAACATTCTCTTTGTCTGCCAGATACTCTCTTGCAGCATCAAGCATCTGTACCGGCTGATACTTTGGTGTTCTGAGCTTGACTGTTGCGCCTGGCTTAATCTTGCTCTGTACAAGTCCTGTACGTGAGCTCTCTCTGTACTGACGGATGAACTCTCCTGATATAAAGCAGTTCTCAGTGAAAGGATTCATAGCTATTCCGCTTATGTTTCCATTTGAATTGAACACAAGATCCTCAAGCTGCTTATATGGAAGTATGATCCTCTGGAAGCCATCGTTAAACTGTGATGAAGCCATCGACTCATAATCTGTGAAGCATGGAAGTACCTTGTCACCCTGCTCATTTGTCAGAAGTGAGAAGTTGATCTTCACTCCATCCTGGAATGTAACCTTTCCATTCTCATCAGGCTTTGGCTCCTGGTCAAACTTTGCAGGAACTATAAATACTGCATGGACCACTGACTCAAAGAGCTGCTTAAGTGTATCCTTGTTCTCATTTTCTCTAACTGCGTGCATAGCCTCAACCAGCTCCACGTTCTCAATCTTTTTTCCAATGTCTTTTACGTCCATATCGTTATCCTTTCATTAATTAAGTGTGTATTCTATCTCTTCTCACCGTAATGCTCGTTGTAAAGCTTCACTGCTTCCTCATAGTGCTCTTCATCAGCCTTTGCCTGATCTGATCTCTTGGACAACACAAGGTCCGGTCTTACGTCCGGCATGCTCTGGCCTATCCTTGAGGTAAATTCTGTAAAGAACTCCTGGCCACCTGCATATGATGCCATCGGTATAGCCACCATTCCCTTTGAGGTTGCAAATATGTATCCTCTGTTCACGTGATAGAACGGCTCTACAACGCTCTCATTCTCTACTATATCATCTATCTCGTATTTTCTCCACATAAATGGTATCTTACTGAAATATATCGCCTTGTCATCCATCTTCACCGCCGATGATACCGCTATCCTACAGAATATCGCAAGTATAACGCTCACACAGAATGCAAGTATGACTGCAATCCTTCCCATACCTTTATTGAGACTGTCCACTCCAAATACGGCCATCACAATGAGGAACAATATGAGCAGGCTTACTATGAATACCATAGGTCCAACTGTGGAATAACCTCTCATAACTCCGTTCTTATTCTTGCGGCATTTTCCGTAGTAGCTTATTCTTGAAGGCTTCATACCGAGATCCTCTCCACACAGAGGGCAGTACTTCTGGTTGACTGTACAGTTCGCCGGTATCGATTTGCCGCAGTGCGGGCATCTGAAGAATATGGTGTTTATAATGCCTGATATAAGCGCAAGCACTACGAACAGAATCCAGCCCATGCTTATATTTCCTGCAAATGCAAATCCAAATATACACAGCACTCCTATTATAGGCAAAGCTGTAGACAGTAACTTTGATATATAAAGCTTCATCTTTCTCCTCCAAATCTAACAGCGGCGTCTATCCCTGCCGCCATCTCTGACCTGTTAAGTATAACATAATTCATCTTTTTTTCAATATTCCAGCGAAAAGAGCTGTCTGCACAGCATTTTCCCGGATTCTGTGGCGAATAAATTGTCGTATGCCTTCCTTATGGTATCTGCGTCCGCCTTATCCTCATACAGGTTGACGAGGAAATCCGCCTCCACCAGTATCTGATAGTCCAGGCCGTCTATATTCCTGTAGGTGTGGTGATGTGCCACAAGATAACATGCCCTCTCCACTGCGGCATCTTCTGCACCTGCCTCTCTGAGCAGCCGTCTTGCCTCAGGAGGTCCCTCCTGTTCCTGCAGCTTGCCATTATTATATCCATATTTCAGTTCTGCGTTCTTTATGCCTATATCGTGGGCAAGTGCTGCGATCTCCAGGACCTGCATCTCGTCGGGCTTCATGTCCTCCATCTCAGCTATCAGCTTCGCAAATGAATGAACCTTCAGGAAGTGATGTACCCGTCTGGAATCCCCGGCATAGTATTCAATCATTTTCTCTTTTACTATAGAAACCAAATCTCGTGCCATGTCATCATCCGCCTTTCTTTATGACTCGTATCATTCTAACACCACTATTTGTGAATAGTCTACACAGTTTATAAACATTTAATGATATATCAGCATTCAGCCATGACTTATCCGTCCAATAACAATCTTATATACTCCTGTAAGTTGTTTTTTGTAAACTATGATAGTATAATTTGTTGTTGAAGATAATTATGTCATTTTATTTTTTTTCTACATGAGACAATTATCTTTGTCAATAGAGATAATGACTACAAGAGATATTGGAGATTTGATCATGGACACACGTTCAATTGGAGTATTCGACTCAGGGCTCGGTGGGATAAGCGTTCTGCGCGACATCGTGGAACTCATGCCCTGTGAAAATTATATATATTTTGGTGATTCAGCACACGCACCTTATGGTACAAAGACCCGGGAAGCCATACTTGAGAGATCGGAGCAGTGCACTAACTTCCTTCTGGCAAAGGATGTGAAGGCGATCGTTATCGCCTGCAACACCGCCACGAGTGTTGCAGCATCCACGCTGAGACAACAGTATCCCTCCATACCTATCATAGGAATCGAACCAGCTCTGAAGCCTGCTGTTCTGTGGAAGGAGCACGACAAGGTTGCCGTCATGGCAACGCCTGCCACACTGGCTCTACCTAAATTTCATGAACTCATGAAACATTATTCAAAGGAGTCCGATATCTACCCGGTTCCATGTCCGGGTCTTGCAGATTATGTGGAAAAGGGAATTTTCGATGGTGAGGAGATCACTGAATTTCTGAAGGGACTGCTCGCCCCATCCCTGGAGAAGCACGTGGATGCAATCGTTCTCGGCTGCACTCATTATCCTTTTGTGGAAAAGGTTATACAGCGCATAGCCGGACCTGATGTGAAGATATTCAACGGAGCCCACGGCACCGCCCTGGAGCTTCAGCGGAGACTGCGCATCGCTGAGCTTCTCACACCTTCCATAGAAAAGGGCACTGTGGAGTTCTACAGCAGCAGCACAAACCCTGAAACCATTAAACTTTGTCACCAATTGTTTGAAGCATAAATGCCGGTCGGCTCAAAACATATATCCAACATAAAAAAGTCCGTGTATGTACATGATCAATCACGTTCTACAGCTGTCGCTTCAAGCATTTCTATATGCATGCGGCTCCGCACGCGATAAGGACGTTTGCGTGCTATGCCTTAGCACAGAAATGCTCGAAGCTCGGCTGTATTCACTACCGATTGTCCATGTACATACACGGACTTTTTTGCTGAATATATATTTTGAGCCTGACTACGACTTATTATTCAAAGCTGGTTCTCGGAATTGTTAAAATGCATATGGGCGATCCCACACTTTGAGTTTCGTACCTATATCGTGAACCAGTGCGTAGGTGTAACATTCGTACGCCCAGGCCACATCCTCTGTTGGCATGCCCTCTATGGATACGAGGATGATCTCGTCGTCGGATTCACGGCCGGGCTTCTTGCCACGGATTATCTCTCCGAATGTAGTAAGGGAATCCCTCTCTATCAATCCATCCTGCACCATATAGACGAAGTCCTCTCCCATGCAGCCTGTGTGGAGTCTGTTGCCCTCCGCATCATATCCAACATTATCTTCCTCTGCGTAATTCTCGTACATTCCGTAGTTATCTATGACTTTTTTCAGGTCAACGATACTCTTATGCTCCATATTGAAGGTACTTGTGGAGATGACCAGCGCTCCGGGCTTGAGCCACTCTCGCTTGTACTCTGGCCACTCGCCCTCCTTGCATGAGACTGCCTCAGTTATGATGTCGGCATCCTTAAGTGCCTCCTCCATATCCCTGCACAGAACTATATTCTTTACCTGAGGATAATTTTCCTCTATGTATTCCTTCATCTTGATCGCATTTGCCGATGTCGGTGAGCTGCCCTTTATCTTGATGGTGTCTATGTCAAATCTCTGTGACATGATGGCTCTGAGACTTGATCTGCATATGACTCCGGGACCGACCAGTGTGAGTACCTTTGAGTCATCCCTTGCAAGCAGCTTTGCCGCAAGTCCGGGCATAGCACCTGTTCTCATAGAACTAAGAAGATTTCCGGACATATATGCCAGAGGTTTTCCTGTCTCCACATCATTAAGCATCATCATCAGTATGGAACGAGGGAGCCCTATGGCTCTGTTGTTGCCATTTGAACCGTACCACTTTTCACCTGCCACATGGAATCTTCCGCCCAGGTATGCAGGCATAGCAATGAATCTTCTGTCTCTTGCATTGTTGACAGGGAAGTTCTCTATAGGTGACTTCTTCGGGAAATACAGCATAAGTCCATGGGCGTCATTGTAAGGTCCTCCCATAAGGAAGTCTCCGTCCTCCATGAGTCCCATTGTCTCTTCCATCACATCAACGCATCTTCCGGGATGAAGCACTCCTGCATCTATCATATCCTCCTCGCTGAGGTAGAGGAAGCTTATATTCTGCTTGTCTGTTTCTATATTACTCTTTCTTCCTGCCGCTTCTGATTCTACATCTCGGTTCTTCATAATCCTTACCAAACCTTTCTCTCGTCATATATCAGCTGTTTTTTATTATTTTGCCGTGAATCTCATTTGACGCACGACACATGATCAATATACATACAATGGACACTTCACTGATCACCACGCTGGAATCCATGAGCACTGTAAGTCCGTATCTGGAATTTATCCATCCACACAGCAGAGCTCCGATTCCCTCTCCGGCTCCCACCGTAGAGGCATTTATCAGGGACATTCCCTTCACCACATCAGCTGGTGACAGCATCTCTTCTATAAGATACACACTTCCGGAATAGAATAACCCAAATCCCAGCATCTCGCATCCCTGGGATATGACGATCACCCACACATTGTCCGAGAATGCCGCGAACATGTTCTTGAATGTCATGAACACCGCACAGCACAGCATTATCTTGTCAAGAGGTATCCGCTTTCTGAATTTTATGAGCAGGAATGCCGACGGGACTTCACTGACCGCCATCACGAACTCAGCCAGTCCATAATGAAAGTTATTGCCACCCAGGCGTTCAAACACATTTATCAGGAATGTCGTTCCAACATTATACCCCATGAACATAACCGCTGAGCCTATGAGAAACCACCTGTACTTCGGGTATGTTGTGAGCAGATATCCTGTGGTGTGCACCTCTGCTTTCCGGGTCTCCGTGATATTTGCTGCTGTTCTCTTTCCTACGCCCAAAGACTTGCAATCTCTGCTGGATGATGTATCATCCATGATCAGCAGCACCACCAGCATCACGGCGGTGAACAGCATCTGTAGTATCAGAAGCCTGTTCGCATCATACCTGTCACAGAACGCCCCAAACAGCACACATGCCACAGCCCACGCGCAGGAGCCTGCTGCCCTGCATATAGGGTAGTTGATATTTCTGCCGCCGTTCATATACTTTATGGACAGGGAATCTATAAGCGGTGATATGCATGTAAATGTTGCACCAAATCCGATGAACAGCATCACTGTCTGTACAAACGATAATTTATACTCATAAAAAACAGATGTCAACAGCAGCGCCACAGCAGTCAGCACTGAGATGATATATTTTAACTGGATACGTTCTGCATGCCGGTCGGAAAATACACCTATGATTATCTGAAACACTACAGTTGAAAATAATTTTACCGCATTTATTACTCCTATCTGTCCGTCCGTAAAACCTTTGTACTGCAGCATCTGCGTGAGGTATGCGTACGCAGATGCCGCACAGGTCCAGAACATCATCTGTAATATTGCATATTTTATATTGAGCTTCGCGTTTTTCTTTTTTATAGATGTGTCTACGCGTATCTTCTTCTGCAATCCCATAGGCTGTTCCTATCTGGATGATTTGATCTCCATGACCGCATCTGTCTCAGCTGATATCGCATCTGCATCAAATGTATTTATCATAAATATCCTCTTCTTCATATCATCTGTGAGCACACACAGTGGACTGTTTTTCAGGTCATCATCCAGATATTCTACTGCTGCCTTATTGGCACAGATGAACTGGAATTCATTTGTGAGTTCTGCGGATATGTCAGGTCTCAATATAAAGTTAAGGAACAGCTCTGCCTCCTCTTTGTGCTTTGAGCCTTTGAGCAGGACCATTGTATCCATTGAGAGTGAACACTGCTCACCATCCATGACTACCTCAAGATCCGGATTCTCCTTCATCGCCTGAAGTGCCTCGCCGCTGTACATGAGAGCAACTGCTACCTCTCCCTTTGCCATACTGTCTCTCGTGTCTGTTGACGCTGCAAATGCCTTGATATATGGATTCAGTCCACTTATATAATCCTTTGCCTTTGCAATATCATCGAGGTTGCCCGATGTAGGATCAAGGTCGCATCCCAGCAGACCTACACTCATAATAGCCTGGGAATCATCCACCAGCAAAATATTATTCTTCAGATTATCATTCTTCAAGTCGTCCATCTTATGGATCTCTATACCATATTCGTCCAGCATCTTTTTATTTGCTATCCATACACAGGATGTTCCCATATATGGAACACAGTACTCTCCATCCGGATCACACTGCATTGTCCTGTAAGTCTCATCGATATTGTCATAATTGGTGATCACATCCTTGTCCAGAGGCTCAAGCAGATCATTTGCCTTCATAGATTCTATGTAGAAGTTTGAAGGTACTGCAATGTCATATTCTGATCCGCCTCCCGCCATGAGCTTTGCCAGCATCTCGTCATTCGACTCAAATGTAGTCTCCACTACCTTTATGCCATATTCCTCCTCAAATTTATTGAGAACATCTTCACTCATATACTCTGACCAGTTGTACAGATATATCTCCTTTGCGTATCCGTCTGCAGTTTTCTCTTCTGAATCGCTGCCACATGCTGTCATCGTAAATACCATTGTCGCTGCAAGTGCTGCAGCCATCATTTTTTTGATTTTTTCTCTTACCATAGTCATTTCCTCCTTTTATTGAACACCAGTCTGGTTGTTTATTCTTACGCCCAGACTTTCTCACCACATATATAAGTGGCTGTAACCTGTGTCTTGTAGATGTCTTCCTTCGGGATAGTAAGGACATCCGAATCCAGCAATACGAAGTCGGCATCCTTGCCTGCTTCAAGGGAACCCTTTGTCTTCTCAAGCCTGTTCTGGTATGCTCCGCCATATGTGAGTACCTGAAGACCATCCTCAACACTTATCGTCTCGCCGGTCCCCATCTCTTCCATCTCCGGATGTCCGGGCTGTTTTCTGTTCACCATTAGATGAAGTGCATCCATGGTTCTCGGTGGAATCGTTACAGGGAAGTCGCTGGCACAGCTTGTGACGATTCCAGCATCTGTGATGGATCTCATATAGTATTCCTTGGAGGCTCTTTCTTCTCCGAGAAATGGCTTCTCCAAAGTGTCATAATACACGCTGTTCCTGAAGTGCCAGTATGGATTGGTGACTGCCACCACACCAAGACTCTTCATCCTGTCCACATGCTCCGGCACCATGACCTGAAGATGTGTTATGGCATTTCTGTAATCCCTGTCTGTCTCTGTCTGTCCGTACTCATATGCATTCAGCACCTCGTCTATCGCAGCATCGCCGATCGCGTGTGCATGTACATCATATCCCACATCAAGAGCACGTTTCACCGCCGCATTTGTCCTCTCCTGGCTGAGCATCGGTTCGCCCTTATCTCCCGGGGCATCCGCATAATCATCTCTGAGAAAAGCTGTATGACCTTCCACTACTCCATCTGCAAATATCTTTAACGTGTTCACCTGTATCTTAGGAACATACCGGAACTTCTCATGATACTTTTCAAGTTCAGCAAACACATAGTCCTCATCATCAACAGGCTCCAGCGTGTAACCTACCCTGAATGTCACCTTCAGTTTTCCCTCGCTGTTAAGCTTTGCATATCCGGCAAATCTTCTGTCATAGTTCTGTTTCTTGTCAAACATTGGCTCAAATGCTATTGTGACGCCATTTGACAAGGCTATATCCTGATAACATTCTATGGCATGTGCAAAGTTGTCAGCAGTCATCTCAGGCAGCACCGCACTGAACAGATTGCCCGCCATCTCCTTGAACCAGCCCGTTGGTCTGCTTGTTCCCGGATACCTCACTATCACACCATTTGGAACCTCAGCGGTAGTTTCATCAATCCCGACAAGTTCCATGGCTTTGCTGTTCACCCAATATGAGTGGTGATCCTCACTTATCATGACCATCGGCACATCCGTCGATATGTCATCCAGTATGTCAGCAGTCGGTCCCAAGGATCCAAATACGCCATTTTCAAAACCGGAACCGCTCACAACCTTCTCATCAGGGTGGCTCGCCATATAATCTTTTATCGCCGTCACATAATCGTCTATGCTCTCCTTATTTGCAAGGCTGACACCGTACACTATCTCAGTGGTGCTTGATATGTGTGCATGTCCCTCTGTCATTCCCGGTATCACAAGTCCTTTGTCATGTTCTATAACCTGAGTGTTTTCGCCTGCATAGCGTTCTGCACCGGCTCTGTCACCCACGTATATGATCTTTCCATCGGTGACCGCCATAGCCTGTGCCAGACTGCGTTTGCTGTCCGCCGTATAGATTTTCCCATACACTATAAGGTCTGCTGTCTTCTTTGTCTTTTCATCCATTTGTTATGCCTCCTTACCATATATGTCTTCGGAACATATTCTGTATTTTCGAATTACTGTGCATCTATCTTGCGGATGTCTCTTATCTCCCTGCGCTTTGATATGAACCTTCCAAGTGCCCCCGCAAGGAGGTAGATCACAACTATTCCGACTATCATCAGAGTTGATATGACATATACATTTGTGGTGATCTTGCCTCTGACCATTCCATATACCTTGATAGGGAATGTGATATCCCCGGCTCCGGATACGAAGTAGCTGATTATTACATCATCTATCGAGAGAGTTATGGAAAGCAGCGCTCCGGATATGATTCCAGGTGTCAGCATCGGGATGGTGACCCGCTTCAGCGTATGCCACTGATTTGCCCCGAGATCCATGGCTGCCTCCTCTATCGAGCTGTCAAAATTCGCAATTCGTGATCTCAGTGTGATGATGACAAATGGCAGACAGAATGTAACGTGTGCGAACACCATGGTCGCAAATCCCATGGTCATGCCCATCTTGGAAAACGATGCCAGGGATGCAAGTCCTATGACAAGCTCCGGGATGACTATCGGCACATACAGAAGTCCGTTGATGAACTTCTTGAGCTTGAACTCGTACCTGTAAAGGCCTATGGTTGCCAGGGTTCCAAGAACCACCGATATGACCATGGACACTAACGCCAGCTCTATGGACAGCCAGAAATTCTTCAGCAGTGAGTCTCCCTGGAACACCTCCAGATACCACTTGAGAGTGAATCCGTCAAACACCATATTTGTATTGTTCTTGTTGAACGAGAACAGGATGATGACAAATACCGGCATGTACAGGAACAGATATACAAGTGCCATGAATATGATCGATCCCGCGCCCATCTTCTTCTTTTCTTTTCGCTTCATATCCATCCCTCCTTATGCCAGATCATCCAGATCTCCAACCTTGCTGTACGCCTTCAGCACAACCAGAGTGAAGATGATCAGAAGTACCGAGAACGCTGCGCCCAGTGGCCAGTTACGCGCTACAAGGAACTGGTTCTGTATCAGATTGCCAAGGTATGCCGCGCTGCCGCCGCCCATGACATCCGATATGAAGAATGCTCCAAGACTCGGTATGAATACCTGTATCGTTCCTGCAAATATTCCTGGGAGCGTCATCGGGAGTATGACTCTGATAAATGTTTTTATCTTCCTTGCCCCCAGATCGTATGACGCCTCAACCAGCGAATGGTCGAGCTTTGATATGCTGCTTGTAAGCGGCAGAACCATGAACGGGAAGAAGGTATACACCATTCCGAAGAGGACTGCCCCCTCCGAGTACATCATCTGTATAGGCTGATCTGTAATTCCTATCTTCATCAACACTGTATTTACAAAGCCGCTGTCTCTCAGTATATTTGACCATCCATTCAGTCTGATGAGTCCATTTACCCAGAATGGCAGCATGATGAGAAGTGTGAGCATTCCGCGTATCTTGTCCGGCACCTTGCACAGCATATAAGCAAATGGATAAGATATGATGAGGCATATCACGCTTGTCTCAAATGCCATGACAACCGACTTCCACATGACCGTCAGATACAGCGGGTCAAATATCTTCTTATAACTGTCAATTGAGAACTTGCCGACAACTCCGCCATATGCACCCTTCGTCATAAAACTTATGACCACAACATATATAAGTGGGATGAGAAGGAAAAACAACAGCCACAGGGATGTTGGACCAACCATACACAATATCGGCAGAGTGTTCTTTTTCTCCTTTTTCTTTTTTTCTTTCATAGCAAAGCCTCCTTGCATAGCCGAAACTTAATCCGGTTATCATTACACGCAGATATTCCTTATTTAAGAACTGCATCCTCTATGGCGTCGTACATCTTATCCTCCTTGGTGTGTATGACAACCGCCTTGTCCGGATCCCAGTACACTGACACCGCCGTGCCATCAGGATATACCGTGGCATCAGGATGATTGTTGACCTTGACCTCCTTGCCATTTGGCAGTTCCACTATAGTCTTAAGGACCGAACCAACATAGATCTGATCCTTGACGATTCCTTTCAGTGTAAATCCATCCACCGGCTTGTCTGACAGATGCGTATTTTCGGGACGTACCGATATGTACACGATCTCTTCCTTAACAAATCCCTCGCCCTTCGCTCTGACCTTTCCATTCTCCATCGTGAGTCCAAGATCAGTGCCTTCTATGGTGTCCACATTTGCCTCGAATATGTTGGACTCTCCTATAAAGCTTGCAACAAATTTGGTCTGTGGGTTCTCGTATATCTCTTTTGCCGTACCGATCTGCTCGAAGTGTCCCTGATGCATGACAGCTATCCTGTCGCTCATGGTAAGCGCCTCTTCCTGATCATGGGTTACATACACAAATGTGATCCCCAGCTTCTTCTGCAGCCTCTTGAGCTCCACCTGCATCTGCTTTCTGAGTTTCAGATCAAGTGCTCCGAGCGGCTCATCAAGAAGCAGTACCTTCGGTGAGTTTACCAGTGCCCTGGCAATTGCAACTCTCTGTTTCTGTCCACCTGACATCTGCGATGGCTTTCTCTTCTCAAATCCATGGAGCTGTACCAGATCCAGCATTTCCAGAACTTTTTTCTTTATCTCCTTCTTGTCCATCTTCTTCTCAACAAGGCCAAATGCTATGTTGTCAAAGACTGTCATGTGAGGGAAAAGGGCGTAACTCTGAAACACCGTGTTGACATCCCTGTTGTACGGCGCCAGCTCTGTGACGTCCTTATCTTCTATGTATACGCTTCCCTCCGTGGGTGTCTCAAAACCTGCAATGATACGAAGTGTGGTCGTCTTGCCACAGCCTGATGAACCAAGCAATGTCAGGAACTCTCCCTCGTATATGTCAAGGCTGATGGGCTTCAGCACCTGATTATCGCCAAATGACTTTGTTATATTTTTAAGCTGTACTATTGCTTTTCTCTCTTCCATCAGCAACTCACCTCACTCTTTTCTAAAGTAGTAATCAAAGTATTGATTCTCCGTGTTCTCCTGTCCTTATCCTCATGACATCATCAACATTTGTTATGAATATCTTTCCGTCTCCAACCTGACCGGTGGAGAGCTTCTCGCATATCTCTGTGAGTATGTCATCCAGATCCTCGTCAAGTATCACAGTCATGACGTAGAGCTTTGGCAGGAGGTTGATCTCCATCCCAAGCTTCTTGAATTCTTCGCTGTAGCCCTTCTGATGTCCGCAGCCCATGGCCGACATGACGGTGAGTCCGCTGTATTCATTCTTGCTGAGTATCTTCTTGAGTGGCTCAAGCTTTTCTGGTCTGATGATAAGTTCTATCTTCTTCATATCCATTCCTCCTTACAAATAAAAAAGAGAGCAGCGGAGTCATATTCCTATGAGCTCCTTTGCTCTCTTTCATGTGTTCTTGCTTTTAATTTTCACTCATTGTAGAGTCTGGTATAATACCAAGGTCAATGTTTTTTGCCAATTCTTTAATTGTTTATTTTATTCAGAGTATATGGTTTATTTTGGCAACCGTACCGGTCAATCACTTTATTTTATTAAGTGCAAATGTCTCATCTTTGGCTTCGCTGCTGATGCAGCTCCGTCCTCTTTGTCATGACAGGTCTCCCACCGCTATGAAATCTCCATAGCATTTCGTAAAATTTTCTACTATAATCATAAATTTAGCTTTGTGATTTTTCTGTTATAAAAGTAGGGAATATTGGTTGATTTTTCCTTTTCTGCTATTGACATTTTTCTGTCTGCCACAATATATTTGAAGTGTATGGAGTTATATAATGTTTTTGAAAAAGGGAGGTTATAATTATTATGAACAAGCATTTAAAACATCTGCTGCTCACCATGTGCATCTTCGTATTCGGATTTGCCCTGACGGGATGTGGTATCGCAACGACAACCAGTGTAAAGATCACTTCTGCAACCAAGGCAAGCTGCACTGTTTCCATTGGTTTTGATGATGAAGCACTGAATGCTCTTGCCCGGAACATGGATTCAAGCAAAACAGAACTTATTAAGGAAATGAAGAAATCCGGTGCTAAATACACCAAGAAAAAACTTGATGGAATTTACTACAATATTTTTTATTCAACCATCCATAACAAAAATCTGAGTGATATAGAGAAGTTACTCAGTGAAGCGGGATATACCAATGTTTGCGTATCACCTAAGTATTTCTTTGCAACACTTGATCCTAAATCAGCCCAGAAGGGTTCTTCCTATGGCCCTGGTTCTTCCATCAACCTGACTGATATGGATGACATATCTTTCTACATGAGCATGAAAATAACATTCAAGTCCAAGGTCAACTTCACAAACGGCACAGTATCCAAGGACGGTAAAACCGTATCATGGGTCATCAAAGATGCAGAGAAAGTAACAAGGCTCTGCGCTTCCACAACCAAGGTGAACAAGACCGCCAGAAGCAAGTCCGTCGTAAATGGCAAGACTTACAAACCTGGCAAGAAGCTTACAGTATCCAATCCTAAAAGTCTTGCGAAAATGAAGCTGGACGGTAAGGCTGTAAAACCGGGCAAGGCTGTTCTTAAGAAGGGAACACACAAGCTCATCATCTGGTCCAAGGACGGCAAAGTTCAGAGAGTAACTTTCAAAATAAAATAATATGATTAACTTATACTAACATTTTCTATTAAAAAGCTTTCGGCTGGTCATATTACAGTCGAAAGCTTTTTGTTTAGATGCCATCAAAAATCGATGTTTAAATCTGTAAATTACTATACAATTTGGAGAATGACCCCTAAAAAAGCCCCAAAATTCGCTTTATTGAGGAATGTTTGCCATTTTATTGACTTTATCTGAAGATTGATTTAATGTATGCCTACCAGCTGGAATACAAATTTTATCGGAGGACACTATTTGAAAAATACAAAACAGGGAAATTACCGTGGTGATACCTACACCACTAAGAAATCTGCTGACCAGATATTCGACCATGCATTTAAGAAAATGCTGACTTTATCATCCAAAGCTGTAACCAACATGATAAACGGTCTTTTTGGCACAGATCACAATCCGTCCACTACCACCATAACCTATCACTGGACTGAACACCAGGCTGATGGAACTCTAAAAACCACACTTGCGGATTCAATACTCATTCTCAATGACAAATATGCCTACCACATGGAAGCACAGATCACAGAAGATAACGAAATAGTTTTCAGGGTATTCTCCTATGGATACGGCTATGCTGATGTAAACAAGGAAATACATACGACAGGATTTGACAACAAACCTGTTTACACCTTACACTTTCCCGAACCACGAATCATTTATCTTGGTGATGTATCATCGTCTGTTCCTGATGAACTACAGCTTAAACTTGATTTTCAGAACAACTCCCCATATATTTACTCTGTACCAACCGTAAAACTGGCTCAGTTGAGTGCCCAGGAACTCAACGACCGCAAGATGATAATCCTTATTCCTTTTCATCTCCTCAAGTTGAGAAAACTTATGAACAGAAAAAACGGCCCAGATAAAACCACTATCAATTCGTTGAAAAATCTAGTTGAGACTGATATACTTCAAAGTATAGAAATCAATCAGCAGTTAGGTAATATCACGCCTTCTGATGCACATCAGTTGATATCGCTGACGAAAAAGTTATATACCTATCTGTATGATGCTTATACTGAGACAGAGGAGGTCTGGAATATGATTGATCAGTCTTTAGAACTCGAATCCGATGCACTGATTCTTAAGATGGAATCTATGGAAAATACCATCAAGGACATGGATGAAAAAATGGCTGATAAGCTTGCTGAGATTGCCGACAAGGACGCTGAAATCGCCGACAAGAACGCTGAAATCGCCGACAAGGATGCTGAAATCGCCGACAAGGATGCTGAGATCGCACGGCTCAAGGCAGAACTTGCTAAACATCAGAACAGTTAACACAGCATCAGCCAGGATAGTAAATATCCTGGCTGATGTTTTCTTCTTCATCTCATATATGGCATTTCCCACAGCTTAAGCTTTGTTCCGATGCCTTCACTCAGAGCTCTCTGGTAGCACTCATAGCCCCAGCCTACATCAAGGATCGGCATACCGCCAAGACTCACGAGAAAGATCTCGTCATCATTGGTTCTGCCAGGTTCAAGCCCCCGCATTATGTTTCCCAGATGTCTGATCTCACTCTTCTCTATCCAGCCATCCGTCACCATATTTACAAAGTGTATTCCTGGTGTTCCAAGTGATATCCTGTTGCCATCCTCGTCCCACTCCTGATACACATTTACATATTCCTCATACATCTGTATATTGTCTACAACCTTCGTCACATGATCTCTGACAAATTCCAGATCCATATCCATGGTTCCAGATGATATGATCGTGCATCCAGGCTTCACCCATGCCGGATCTATGACAGGCCATTTCCTCGGCTCCACTGATACCGCCTCCGCTATGATATCTGCATCCCTCACGGCCTCCTCCAGAGTATCGCAGATGATTATCTCCCTGAGACTCTTATAGTTCTCCCTGGCGTAATCCGCCAGCTCATGGGCTGTGTGCGAAGTCTTTGAGCTGCCCTTGATCTTCAGCACCTCCATGTCCGGGAACTTTGCCATGATAGCCATGAGACTTGTCCTTCCAATCACTCCTGCGCCGAGGATCGTCAGTACCTTGCTATCCTTTCTTGCAAGATACATGGCAGTAAGCCCTGGCATCGCTCCGGTTCTCATGGCACTTAAGAGATTGGCTGACATGTACGCAAGCGGCTGGCCTGTCTCAACGTCATTCAGTGTTGCCATGAGTATGGATCTCGGCAGCCCCTTGTGCGAATTTCTGCCATTTGAGCCATACCATTTCTCACCGCACATATGAAATCTTCCTCCGAGATATGCCGGCATCGCCATGAATCTCCTGTCCGCAGAGTCCGCAAGCGGGAAGTTCGGAATGTCCGACTTCTCCGGGAATATGAGCTGTACACCGTGGTCGTTATGAGCTCTGCCGCCCATGAGATAATCACCCTCGCTTAGGAGTGTTATTACTTCGCCTATGGTGTCCACAGCTCTGTCCGCATCGAGTACGCCCGCCTTTATCATGTCCTCTTCATTCAGAAATAAGAATTCAACCTTGCTGTCCATACTGCCACCTCCTGCTGTAATTCAGTATGCAATTCATCAATTGCATATTTGCAAATGTGTTCTATTTTACGTTTCTAAAACATCTTCTATATATCTCCACTACATCATCCTTCGTCAGAGGCACCCTGCAATGCTCAAGTCCCTCTGATGCCGCTTTCTCAGCCATCTCGTCAAAGTCCTTCTCATAAGGCACACCCAGCTCGCCGAGATCCGAGGTCAGGCCCATATCCTCATATAACTTCTGTGTCTTTGATATTGCTTCTCTGGCTATATCATAAGGATCCTTTGTCTTGTCTATATCCCACACATTCACGCCGTAATTTACCAGAACCGGAAGACTCTTCTCGTTAAGAATGTAATCCATCAGAACCGGCGTGATGATCGCAAGTCCGTGTCCATGTGTTATATCATAGTAAGCACTCAGCTGATGCTCTATGGAGTGCGCCGGCCATGGGCCATCCTTGCCACACGCTATGAATCCATTTATCGCCCACTCCGATGCCCAGAGGATATTTGCCCTGGCATCATAGTTGTCCGGCTCTGAGACTGCCACCGGGCCGTACTTTATAAGGGTTTTAAGAAGAGCCTCCATCATGCGGTCCTGCATGTATGTGTCTCCGTTATCTGCAAAATAAACCTCAAATATATGGTTCATGATATCAGCCACACCTGCTGCCGTCTGGTATGCAGGAACGGAAAATGTATACTCAGGGTCAAGTATCGCATATGCAGGATAGAGCAGATCAGATGCAATATCCTTCTTCTGCTTTGTCTCCTCATTTGTGATAACTGCAAATGGATCCATCTCAGAACCCGTCGCAGCCATAGTTGCGACAACTATGATCGGCATGGCATTCTCTATCTTCTCCGGATGTCCGACCAGATCCCATGGATCACCGTCATAGCACGCTCCGGCTGCTATAGCTTTGGAACAGTCTATTGTACTTCCGCCTCCCACAGGCAGTATCACCTTCACATCATGCTCCAGACACATCTGCACACCCTTCTTCACCGTTGTGAGTCTAGGGTTGGGTTCTACACCCGAAAGCTCAATATGGGAAATGTGACTACAGTCAAGTAACTTGATTATCCTGTCGTACAGCCCTGTTCTCTTTATACTTCCGCCTCCGTACACCAGCAGAACACTGTCTCCGTATTCGCTGATGTACCCTGGCAGATCATCAATGGCGCCCTTGCCAAATGATACCTTTGTCGGAATATTATAAAAAAAATTCTCCATGTTATATCTCTCCTTTTGTCTACCTGACAGCCTTGAATCTATCATATCGTAAGGACGATATATCCACCACCGTCTTCTCACCGAGCACCATCTGTGAGAGCATCAGTCCAACAGCCGGTGCCGTTCCAAATCCATGTCCGGTAAATCCACATGCCAGTATAAGTCCCGGTACCTCGTCAACCTCGCTTATGACAGGAACCCCATCATAGCAGAGATCAAGCCAACCGCCCCAGGTCCTTACGATCTTGGCATCCGCCAGCATCGGTATATATCCCATGATCGCCCTGCATCCGGCAGATACGGTGAGCGGTGAAGTCCTGAGCTCATCAAGTCCCATGTCCGTTGTCTCCTCAAGTCCTGAATCTGAGCCAAATACAAATGATCCGTGCTGTGACTGATGTCCGTAGAAATCAGCTGATGCAACGCCAAGCATGATATCAAACATATGAGGCTGCACCTCCGTAACCAGTGCCTCCTCAAAGTACTTTGTCATCGGCACATCTATTCCAACTGTCCTTGCGATGAATCTGCTCTCATATCCGGCAGCCAGTATGACCTTGTCCGCCTCGAACACCTCACCTGATTCCAGTATGACCTTTCTGAGTTTTCCCTTCACCTTCTCAAGTGCAGCGACCTTTGCATCTGTGAAGAAATTTACCCCAAGCTCCGTTGCCCTCTTGTAGTAAGCCAGAGTCGTCAGCATAGGATTGGCATGTCCATCCGTAGGACACCAGCTTGCACCTATTATCTCGTCAGAGAGGTATGGGCATATCTCCTTCACCTCTTTGCCGTCTATGATCTTCATGTCAAGTCCGAGGGAGTTTGCATTTGCCGCAAGATTCCTGAGCTTTTCCATATGGGCATCAGTCTTGCCAAGTCTGAGGTTGCCCTTCTGATAGTATTCCACGTCAACTCCAAGCTCCTCGGAAAGTGTCGGCCACATATTCTGCACTGCATACATCGCGTATGGCAGCTCCCTGACATCTCTTCCCGACTGTCTGACTCCGCCTCCGTTTCGTGAGGAGCCTCCGTGTCCTATGCTCGGACTTCCCTCAAGCACTATTACATCCTTCATGCCTGCTTTTGCCAGATAGTAAGCAGCAGCGCATCCATTTACACCGCCGCCAATGATTATAACCTCTGCTGTATGTTTACTCATGAGCCTCACCTCCATCTCTCGCAAGTATGCGCATCTCTGTAGGTCTCATAGGTGCCCTTGACGTGGCCGGCTCTATGTCAAGAGGTGACACATGAAGTTCCCTTGCCACAATACCCTTCACCAGCTTGCCACAGGTCTGTCCCTGACACAATCCCATCCCACACCGGAGGAATCTTCTTATCTCTTCTATTGTCAGCATTCCCGCATGGACTGCCTGCCTTATCTCACCCTTTGTGACCTCCTCGCACCTACACACCAGCATGTCGTCATCCGGTGCCGGAACATAAGGTCCTATGGCGTCAAGTTTTTCTCTGATATCTATCATAACCGCACCTCCTTGAAAAATCTTGCCTTCATCACCATGTCCTTCGGCACCTTCATTGTCAGCAGATTGGTATGGTCAAATGCTTTTGCACTTCTGACACTTACGACCTCCGCCTCGCACACCTCATGACCATCACGGCCAAGTGCCACGCCCTTTGTTCCTTTCTCTGGAATAGGCAGGAACTCATATGGTAATGTCACCGTTCCATAGCCATCCCCAGTGTCCTCGTCCACCAGGAATATGGCCTGTCCTGAACAGCTTGCAACACACATGCCACATCCTATACATGGATTTTCCGTCACTGTCGGAAGAGAGGTTATATTTGCCCCTATGCTTATGCACCCCTTTGGACACGCATCCTGGCACGGGTTGCACGGGATGTTCTGGGTGCACTCTATAACCGGATGTATTTCCTTCCTGTGAGTCACTCCCGGATATCTCTCTATCTCGTCATCTGCCACAAAGCCGTGCTCCAGCAGATTCATCGATACATCTATGCCTTCCTCTGTTTTCTCGATCAGCTTGCCCCTGTTCTTCGGTGCAAACATTCCCTCACGGAGGCTTCCAAGTGCATCCTCAAGCTCCGATGCACGTGCTTCCATCTCTGATTTATCTATAAACCCGAGATCCTGCGATATGACAGATCCCGCTATCCTGCCCTCGATCATGGCTGAGCTTGCCTCCTCGATTCCGGACACATCGCCGGCTGCAAATATTCCCGGCACTGAGGTTCTGCCCCATTCGTCACACTCAGGAACATATCCGCCCGGAGTATCCTTCATCTTTACGCCCGCCTGCTTTAAAAGCTGTGACATAGGCGAAAGTCCAACTGCAACGCATATCGTATCGACATCAAATGTCTTTTCGGTTCCCTCTATGAAATTGAAATGGCTGTCGACCTGTGCGATCGTAACTCCTGTCACCCTGTCGGTTCCACTTGCCTCAACGATCGTATGTGACAGGTAAAATGGAACTCCACATCTCGATATCTTCGCAGCATGTACTCCGTATCCTCCGATCCTCGGTGCCGCATCAACCAGTGCCACTACCTCACAGCCTGCCTGCATGAGCTGATAGCTGACTACAAGTCCTACATTTCCTGAACCGAGCATCAATATCCTGTTGCCCGGCTTTATGTGGTGAAGATTCATCATAGTCTGGGCGGCACCTGCGCCGATGACTCCCGGAAGTGTCCAGCCCTTGAAGGTTACCATGTTCTCGCTGGCCCCTGTCGCCACAAGCACACTGTCTCCTTTGAAATGCTTTATCTCATCACCAATCCTGACTGTTACCTCCTTCTCATCATAGAGTCCAACAACTGTGGCATTGAGCCGCACATCCACGCCCAGTTTATTCGCCTCCTCAAGAAGTTCGTAACCTATGTTGAATCCTCTTATCTTCGCCTTGTGTTCCTTTGAACCGAAGAACTTGTGTATCTGCTTGAAGAGCTGACCGCCCGGCTTTGCATTCTCATCAAATACTATCGGCTTCATTCCGTTCTTCGCAGCCTCTATTGCAGCGGAAAGTCCTGCCGGACCTGCGCCTATCACTATCAGATCATATCTCTCTATCATAGCGGTCACCTCCTAAAAATCCTTCTCTGCCGATGCACCATACTGCGTTCTCACGTCCATTCCCTCTTCCAAAGGAGTGATGCACGTTCTTATATTTGGTTTGCCATTTACGACCATGACACAGTCCGTACATCTTCCTATGGCACAGAACACCCCCCGCGGCTCATGTCTCTTCTTGGTATATCTGTGTGTCATGACGCCCGCCACTCTGAGCGCTGCCGCGATCGGCTCGCCCTCTATTCCCTGAAGCGTCTGTCCATCATATGTAAAATTCACCAGCCTGCCCTCCGGGGTGTCCCCCAGTATCGGGTGAGTTAATATCCTATCCATAGCCATTCCTCCTTTTTGTGATGAAGTGACGGAGCCTTGATTTAATCTGTGAAGCCCGGGCCGCCGATGCTGTAATACTCTTACTGGGTCGCTCCCGCTTAACTCAGCCTGCAGCGGTACTAAGGTGCCGCTTGGGGCGTCACCACTGGTATCGCCCCCTCACTCACGTTCGGCGGCAGGTCGGAGTTGCCATGCAAATATGTGCTTACGCACATAGGCAACTCCTAAGGACCGGCGGCCTCGTATTCCCTGTAAGGGTATTACAGCATCAACGGTCCTGGCATTAACATTATTAATTCGGCTCCTGATATCAGCTTCATCCAATAACTCGTCATACTTTATCTTGTGTGGTTAATTAACTTGGTGAAATGGTAAACCCTTGTATCATGCTAGAGTCAATGCACTTGATTTGTTTTTGCGAAATTCGTTAGATAGGAAGATTTAGCGGTCATATGGCTTAATTTTATTAAGTAATATCAAAGAAAATAGAATTTGATTAGGTGGTGTGTTACGATACAGTTATATGAGATCAGGAATTGGAGATTATATTATGAAGAAAAAGGATACTTTCAAGATTGGGGAATTGTCTAAGCTGTTTGATATCGGCGTGGATTCTATCAGATATTATGAGAAGGTTGGGATACTGCACCCTGTGAGAAATGACGAGAACAATTACAGGATGTACACCATTGATGACGTCCGCCGCCTTGCGCTTATCCGTGAGCTGCTGGGACTCAGCTTTTCCACTGACCAGATCCGTGAATATGACGAGGACAGAAATGTCGATAGTACGACATCCCTGCTCAGAGCCGAGCTTGACGTGGTTGACGCTGAGATTGCCAAGCTCAAAGCCACCAGGGACAGTATCCAGAACCGGCTGGACACCATCACATCCCTTTGCAGCCCGGATATACAGGATGAATTTGAGACTATTGTGATAAAGGAGCTTCCAGACCGAAAGTGCGTCATGGTCACTGACGACAATCTTCCTGATGATTATGTCTCCTATTATGTGGTCAAATACATGCAGAGCCACAACACCAAGATTGACACAATAGGTGCCTGCGACTGCTATACCCTTGACATCCCCGGAAGCAATCCAAAGTCCAAGTATTACCGTACCAAGAACGTATTCTTCTTCGCACCATACCTTGAGGACGCCGATTGCAATTATGTACTTCAAGCAGGAAGATATCTCTCCATGACATACAAGGGCGCCCTGACCAAGACAAAGGAACTGCTGCCACGGCTCTATACATACGCACAGGATCACCAGCTTGAGATTGCCAGTGACCCTGTTGAAATGTGTCATATAGATGATTATGAGACCAACGATGACAGTGAATATATAATTGAGCTGCAGCTCATGATAAAATAACCATTTTGCCGCAGCTCATTTTGTTCTCTAAAAATGTAATTACAGATACTCACTCATGAACAGCTCCGTGTCGTATGGGGTTATCACCATTTTATCACGCTCATTCTCCACTGTGTCATTATTCAGATACAACGCAGTGTCAAACACAATGTCAGCATCTTCCCTGTTATCCACTAACACTCCTCTGCCCATGACATTGAGTGCGATAAGATCGTAGAGATCCGGCTTCTTCATATTCACCATGGAATAGCATACCGCTGCGACTCCAGAAAGATTGCTCTCCAGATTATTGCCGCCGGTATTTGTGTGGACTCCACTGAGCGACAGATTCATGTCACACCAGATAAACTCCCGCTTAACACAGTCAAATATTACAGGAATACACACCGTGCTGCCCGCTGTGAGATCCAGCTTCTGTTCCACCGTCTTTGGCTCATATATCTCACCCGAGTTCACATCAGCCCTCTCCATCCAGCCAAACATTGCATGAGGCATCTCCGCATAGTTCTGACCGGTAAAGCTATACACCTGGTACACCACATACCTTGCACCATATCTCACAACTGAATCTACGTCCACATCAAGGAACTCACTGACACCATCACCATCCACAGGACCGCCATTTACAATGTCCCCCGAATGACAGGCCTTATATTTCTCAGATTTCAGATTGGTATATGACACATGCTCCATGTAGTTCCAGTTCTCGTCAAATATAGCCGCCGACAGGTCTATGTCGACTCTTCCATCGTCATACGACTCCAAATCACATTTATCCATATTCGTCCACCATATAAATGCCCTCACAGCATTTGTCTGCAAAGCCATAGGGAGTCTCGAGCCTCTGACTATAGTCTTAAGCGCCTTGCTGGCACTTCTCTGGCTGAATGGAACCACATAATTCCTGTAATCGTCAGACAGATACACCTTGCCCATAGGCTCCCTCTGTCCATAGATCTTCACAAGGGCATTTTCGCAGATCCGAACTACTTCCTGACAGTATCTCTCATCTATATCTGGCAGATTGTTTTGCTCGCTGTGGCACTTTGCAAGGCGCCCCTTTGGGAAGAACACTCTCACATCTGTATGCTCAGATCTGTGCAGAAAGTGCTCCCTCACCTGAAGCAGCACCGGTGTTGACACCTTCTCCGCCACAGACGCAAAGCTTCTTATAACAGGCTCTTTATATGTCTCTCTGAGCAGCTGATCCAGTCTCCTTGCCAGTTCACCCGGTCTCTTCACCAGCTCGGCAAGCGCCCTTTCATACTCACCATAGGCAAGGTCAAACTCAACCTTTCCTGCAAATGTCTCTATCTTCCTGTTATTTCTCAGCTTGTCAAATGCATTTATCGCCCTGTCATACTCCAGAATGTATCTGCTGCAGTCAAACTCAGAAGGATGGATCCTCTCTCCAATTCTGATCCATCTCTCCTTATATCTGAGCATATCCTCCTCTATATTCGGACAGCCAGACAGAAGCTCCATGATCATCCTTCTCTGTCTGCGTGAAAAGCTTCTGTATCTAGTATTCTCCGCAAGGCTCACATCGCCATCACTCATGGCAGTCACAAGTCTAAGCACATCAGTTGCTGTCTTTATATACTTTCTCAGTTCGCTGACACTTGCCATAGGATTCTTCTGCAGATAGAGCGCAGAAATGTATGCAGCATTCTCCTTGTGTGGTATGTTATCAGGCAGCTTCATATTCTCCGTCTCGAATAAATACGCTATATCCTCCCTGTCAGTTCTTGATATGGATGTTCTCGACGTACAGATATTGTCAAATATCTGTCTCACATCGTCCTCGCTTCCAAGCTGCAGAACCTTGACCTTCGTCTCGTCAAAAAGTGGCAGTCTGTCATTTACACGCTTTCTGTGATTCTTTGGATACAGGATACCATCTGACCAGTAATGCACCATCGCATTTATATACAACTCAGAAAAATGTGCATCCATAACGCCCTTAGGGAAATCGGCATACATAGGCATATATACAACATTTGCACCTTTCAGCTTCATAAGCGTAGCTTTGAGTTCAAAGTAAAAATCTGACAGTTCGTTGACACTGTATGTTCTGAGAACGTCAAATACCTCCCTGGAAAATGTATATCCAAGTTCTTCGATGTTCTTCATAATGGCCGTTATGTAGCGATCATTTGCCACCCTTGCAGTACCAGTGCCAAGTATCACTTTGTTTTTACGCCTGAGCAATATCTCGTTCATAACTTTTCTCCTTATTAATGAGGAAACCGGTGGCGGTAAGCTTTTACATTTATCATCCCAATTAAGAAGGAACCACCACCATAGCCTCTTTGTGTTTCGCGATAATCAATTACATGGCAACTTATATAATCATTTAACAACCTCTTAGATATCTTGTGAAATCAATATATCAAATCGAAACTGTCCAATCAATGAACCGCTAGTTTAAAATGAACATCGTCTCTTGCGATCACGGACTTTGGCTCGTTGCTCTGCGCAAATACAAAAGACACATAGAGTATATGCCGCACTGCTTACTCTATGTGCCTTTTAATTTTATAGTTTTCGCTTTATATAGAAATTACGAATTCATCCCTCAAACGCGACCTTCACTGCCTTTTTCTTTCTGGGAAGGCAGAGCTGAAGCACCACCGCTATGGTTGCACCAACTGCAGTACCTGATGACATGAAGTAGTTCAGGAACTGAGGCATTGCGTTCATCACATCTGTAGGAATGACTATAGTTGCCACAGCAGCCACGACTGAGATTCCAACGATAAGTGATGATCTCTCGTCAAGCGGCTCACTCTGTATGATCTTGATTCCATTTGATATGAGCAGGATACATACAACCGCAAATACACCATTTACGACAGGTGTCGGTATACATGATATGACGGTCATAAGCTTTGGACATACGCCGAGCACCATGAGTATCATACCACCCGCAATGATCGCCATACGGCTTCCAACCTTTGTAATCGCAAGGACTCCAGCGTTTGACGAATATCCTGTCATCGGTGTACCGCCGAACAGTGAGCCGACAAGACATCCAACGCCCTCACCTATGGTAGCACGGTCTATCCTCTTATCGCTGAGATCCTCGCCCGTGATGGCACTGATCGTCACCCATGTTCCTGTTGTATCGAGGAGTACGATAAGGTAAATAAACATCATGAGTATACAGGACTTGATCTCAAACTTTGGAAGTCCAAAGTGGAAAAACTCAGGCAGCTTGAACCATGCTGCATCGTGTACTGAACTGAAGTCCGAAGCTCCCATTGCTGCTGCAACCACTGTTCCGGCAACCAGTGCAAGTATTACGGATACCATGTGAAGTATCCTGTTATGCTTAAGCTTGTACTGAAGTATCATACATACGATGAGTACTCCTGCAGCGGTAAGGCCTGATGCCACATTTGCACTTAAGTTTCCATCTGAGCTTGCGATTCCCTTTGCAGCTGTCGGTGTCAGGGATATTCCAACTATGAGTATGATGATACCGCCGATGAATGGAGGTATTGCCTTTCTAACGAATTTTGAGAAGCCCTTAAATATTCCCAGCAATATGATCATGATCGCACCTGGTATCAGACTTCCTATCATGGCGCTGACGCCCATGGTCGCGCCTATCGTACACAGCGCTCCAAGCGGTACATATGATGGTCCCTGTATGATAGGGTACTTCATGAAGAATCCCGCCTGCAATATGGTTGCAATTCCACATGCAAAGAAACTCATCTGAAGGAAAAATGAGAGTTCTCCTCCTGCAAGTCCTATAGCCGCTCCAAGTATCAGCGGCATGATATACAGATCCATTGACAACACGTGCTGCATTCCGAGAAATGCCGCTTTGCCACAGCTTATCTTTTCATTCACGCCAACTATGAGCTGGCTGTCATTTTCTTTTATCTTCTTATCTTCCATATGAATGCGCCTCCCTATCTTATATTTGTTTCAATACAGATATTTCAAATATATTTATTATTATGGTCTGATGGTCTTCTTTGTTTATCCCCATCCATCTTATTTATCTGCAAGCTGCTTTTTCAGAACCACAAGCTCGCTGTTTATTTCATCTATCAGGCCTCGCTCATCTATGCCACAAGTAAACTTTCCGCCCTGATATACTACCTTTCCATTTACTATCGTTGTATCGATATTTTCCTCGGATGACGCATATACGACCGTCGCCTTTGCATCATGCATAGGTGCCGACTTCAGATGATTAGGGTCAAATATTATTAAGTCCGCATTCTTGCCAGACTCCAATGTTCCCAGCTTGTCAGCCATTCCTATTGCCTTTGCTCCCCCAGCCGTCGCCATGTGTATGATATCATCTGCGCTGATAACTGCCGCATCTCTGTGTATTCCCTTCTGTATGAGGGCCGCCAGCTTCATGCTCTCCAGCATATCCGTACTGTTGTTGGACGCCGCACCATCTGTTCCTATAGATACATTTACCCCGGCTGCAAGGCTCTCTGGAATAGGTGGTATTCCTGAACCAAGATAAAGGTTAGGTGCCGGATTGTGGCTTATCGAAACTCCATATTTTGCAAATCTCTCTATGTCATGAGGTGTGAGGTTTACACAGTGCACTGCAAGGAATTTGTCTGTCAGGAATCCTATCTCCTCAAGCATATCAACTATATCCTTGCCGTAATACCTGCCGCACATCTCATTGTCGACTTCGGTCTCCTTGATGTGCATTGAGTATCTCACATTCTCACTGAGACAATACTCAAGCATCTCCTGATAGCCCTCCTTCGTGGTCGACCATGTGACGTCCGGGCCTGTCCAGATCGAAAGCATGTCATTTTCTTTATATGCTTTCTTCAGAGCATCCACTTCCTTCATGGCCTTGCTAGCAGGCTCAAGGAAGCACTTCGGCATTCCATATTCCTCTCCGGTATCCTGAAATGTTCTGATAAACACACTACGGATACCCGTTGATACCATTCCATCTATACAGGAATGAGCCAGTTCAGGATCCTGATTGGTGTAGAAGAACTCACTCATCGTCGTACATCCACTCTTTATCGCCTCCATACAGGCAAGCTGTGCTGCCAGCTCATGCTGATGTGGTGTCATGTACTGTCCATATGGGAGTGCTGAAAGATTCAACCACTCTATCAGTCTGTGATCAGCTCCAAGGCCTTTCAGGAAAGACTGGAATATATGTATATGTGTATCTATAAATCCCGGAAATACCACCTTGCCTTCCGCATCGATCACCTGTCCGGCACTCTCGCATTCCTGAAGCTCCTCCGGTGTCAGCTCGCTCATTTCCTTCATCAGAGTTATCCTCTCGCCCTCTATTCCGATTACACCTTTCGCATATACCTTTCTATCTTCATCCATTGTGTGAATCTGTGCATTTTTGATTATAAGATCGTAACTCTTCATAGCTCATTCCTCCTGACTTTGAATATCCACTAAAAAAGGAGCCCTTCCCCGGCAGTGTGCTTCTTATGCAGCTTGCACATTCTGCCTTTGAAAAGACCCCTTTGTCCTGTTCTAAATTTTCTTGTATTACATTTTCATTTTCCGCGGTATAAACAAAAAAGGAACCAAATAGCTATCTGTTTTGGTGTTAAGGAAAACAGATAAAACTTTTGGTTCCTGATGGCTCGTATATTAGCACTTCCATGCCAAATGGTCAATACTCATACACCGCATTGTTCTTTTTTAATTTTTTTAACGGATTATGCCTTATTATATTACGAGATGCAGCAGTTCACTTAATATAATTAAGTAGGCTGCTGCTCACTACTTATGTGCATCCAGCCAGCGTTTAAAACAATTGAACAGTGAATCCACGCTTTGTGAACTGTGCCCCACACCCATAAGCTTTGTCTTTATAGTTCTTTTGTTTGGAGCAGTCCACAGAGCTCTCACACGTGGGTATGTAGGATAATTATTGAACCCATCCGATGTTCCAAATGTCTTCCACCATATTGTATGAAAATCATACGACATCTGCTCTTTTTTTGCATACCTTGTGGACGCATAATACATTTTCTCAAATCCTTTATAATCAAATAATGCCATAATATCCCCCTTTATCCATAAGTCAGTTATTTGCTCTTCACATTCCGACATTCTTCAGCAGTCGCTGCAGTACAGTGTCAAATTTCTCGCGAATAGCCCTGTATTCTGGTACATAAGCTACTATCTCATCCTCAACCTGGCTCAGTTTCACATTGCCATCACTCTTCTTATATTTATTGAATATATCCCACAGACCATTCTCGTCAAATCTCTTGTCAACAGACTTGTTGTTATCTCCCTGGCCAAATGCAAAGTTGGCACTTGCAGCATCTCCGACTTTTCTGGCATGCAGTCCCAGAAGGATTCCCACAAATGCGTTGTAGTCCCACTTCTGTGGAAGGCTCTTTCTGTACTCGAGAAGTTCATCACGTCCACCGACAAGTTGCGGTGCTAATTCTCTGAACTGGCCCAGGGTGAACTGACAGTTATTTATTTCAGCTTTAACAGTCTTTCTTTCTATTTTTTCCCGTACTGGCTCAGATGGCTTAGGACTGCTTTTTCTTGTTACAAAATTTTCCAAAGTTTTGTAATTGAGATTTATCTGAACATAGCCCTTAAGCTCTACAGACTTATCACATGCAGGGCCTGGTACTTTGTAAGTATCTCCCCAACACCAGAGATCATAATTTGAAAAGTAATGCAGATCCAGCTTCTGCTCCTGTCCGTCAACAAGCCTGTATAAACAGTTTGTTGCAAGCTCATAGGCGTACTGGCCATCAAAATAAAGCTTTTCAAATTTCAGGCTTTCCGGTATATAAAAACTTGTATTGCTTCCATTCATCCTCGGATAATCATCAATTGGAAGCCTGCAAAGCTCTGCTCCATTTAATTTATCAGAGGACTTAGGCTCCTGTCTTACCCAGACAGCATCCTGCTGCATATCAAATGAGAACACATGTGGTACGACCTGATGTCCCGTCAAGGTGTAATATCTAAATGCAGTGGCAAATGCCTCCATCACTCTCCACTCAGCTTTTTGAAAATTGATATCAATAATGTACGATATCTGTGTATCACCATAGCGGCCACCTGTATATCCTGCAATAATCCTCTTTTCGTTTGCATAAAGAAATTCGCATGATACTTTTTTTGCTGATGACGCAAACTTTACAGCATTTTTATCACTCCCCCGCTTATCTCCATATGCCCTTCTAAATTGATCGTCCAGATCTATATCATTCTGATGGCTTTCCCATACTGTTCTTACATCGCCGTTCCTCACATCTAAAATTTTTATAGATTTTTGGCAATTCGCTGTTAAGGTCTCAGAATAAAATACATAATATCCAAGTATATACACACATTCCACATATGATTTCTGTCCAAACTTGTATGTACTCACATGGCTTAATTCACTTCCGTTTCTTTTATACAGCGATATCTTCTGTGTATTGTACAGGAAAATTCCCGTTCCATTTACTGCCACAAATTCATACGCTTCCTTTGTATCGATCTTATATATATGGAATTGCTTCCGTTCTACATCAATCTCTACAACAGCATCAACCTCTTTAACATCTTTGTTCCATATAAAATAAAGCTTTTTCTCATAAAACGAAAATCTGCAATATCCCTTTCTCGCTATATCTTCATTATATCCATTTGTCATATCACGAGTTATACTTCTCCAGTCTGTATTTATATGATACTCACTGTGAAAAGCCACAAACTGATCTCCGTATAATTTTTCTCCTGCCATAAACCAGTCCTCCGCACCTCAATATATTTATCTTGTTCCAAACACTGCCGCCAATATTATCGGCAAAAGTACAAGGGTGAACATTCCCCACTTCCGGGCACATTTCCCGAGCACCAGCGCTACCACTGCACCAGCCACAGCGCAGATTCCCACGGACAGCCCACCATGGAACATCCAGTAGATCGCAATTCCCCAGGTGAGCCAGCCAATAAGCATCGACGACAATCCCATCTGTCTGTTGACCGATGCCATTTCTGATCTGCTGGATCCCCTGCGTCTCCGATCCGCCATTCCATTATTCATACACCAGTCATAATATGGCATCCTGTAACCGCCATCCACTGCACTGACATATTTTCTTATATTTGCCTTGCTCACAACAGCCGAGACTTCACCGGAATCTATCTTGTATTTTCTAAGCTCCCGCATCTCCTCCGATGTGGCATCCATGCTCTGCCCCTTTGCCTTTCGGTATAACAGATCCACCTTTCTCTCTCTCGTCATCACTTTCTCCTATCTTCTTGACAATACCGCCATAGCGATCCCTGCTATCACGAATGCTGCGATGATAGATGCAATCCATCCCCAGTGCAGCACAAACTTGCACACAATAAATCCCGCGATCAGTGCTACACCCAGCACCGAATCCTGCTTGTCAAAATTTCTCTGCATATCATCATCAGAATCCATCTGTCCGCCCGCAAATGATTGCTGCGCATACATATTTCCTCCGCTACTCATACCTCCCTGCGAAACGCCCAGAAGATCATCAAATGTCGGTGAATAACCAGGGATACCATCCGGATACTGCTGTAAGGCGTTATATATCTGCATTTTTGCCACATTCATGCCCTTGTATCTGTTGGTTATCTTTGTTCTTGCATTCGGGTTGCCTATAGTTCCCCTGATGTTCCACAATTCTGCAACAGCAGACAACGCAAATCCATAACCCTCATTCTGATTAGCTCCCGATATGCCCATTACCGTAGCCTGGTAAATACTGTCCGCTACATCATTCAGGTTCATTCCCGCATTTGCCACGGTATTCTTCGCCATTCCCTTATCCATTTTTTTCTTCTCCTCGCTTCTTATGTATTTTCCATCCGGCCCTGTCTCGTCACGCCACCGGAACAAACAGTGCAATTATCAGCACACACACCAACACATACAGGATCTTCCTTACGATCAGCTCATAAGGCGTACCCGTACCAAACATCTCCATCTTTGGTACAATGCGGATACGCATCCCGCCAAACTGCACTCCTGCCTCAGTCATTATATCCAGCAGAAAATGGCTGAAAAGCCCAAGAAACATTCCAAGCAGGATAAGCTGCAATATAACTCCACTTACTCCGGCTATGTACTGTATCATTACACCTCTGAGACAAAGCAGATAGCACACACAGGATACAAGCATCGGATATACGTGGGACTTGGCACTTCTGTGTCCTGCCCCGATCACATTGAAAAACTTCTGTATGCCCAGATTTAATGGACTCTGGAAAGCAACACTGTCATTATCCTGATCCAGATCAGGGAGTGTGCTCGACCATATGGCATATGGAAGTATTATCCCAAGCTGCAGGATCGGACTGACACCGTCTATGGTAAGTCCCATCTTCTGGGTATACAGATACCCGCCTATGCCAAATGCCATTCCACCCAGTACATGCGTTTTCGAAGTCATATCCCTCTCCTTTTAACCCTGTATTTAAGCTGCCAAATAAAAACTTTCGCATCTCACGACCATCTTATCACAATATTTTTTTCCAAAATCCCATATGTATAAAATGACCGTCAGATGTACAAAATTGCACATCCGGCGGTCATTCCAGCCCGATAACTTCCATGTCATCAGGAATCTCTATTGAATTAAGTATATCATCCACGCTCTCCGTAACAGCCTCTGTCTCCTGAACAGTCGTATCAGGTACGCTGCTCTGTTCCGTTGTCACCTGGTAATCTCCTGTTGTCGTGGCCTCAGTGGCCTGAGTGCTCTCCGTATTTTTTTCCGTTGCCATTTCTGTGGTAACCCGCTCTGTCGTGATCCTCTCTGTGGTGACTTTCTCTGTGGTTATCCGCTCTGTAGAAACAGTTGTGATCTCTGTGGTACTGCCGCTCTCCTCTGAAATATTACTCTCCGCGGTCGTCTCAGCGCTCTGGCCATTACTGCCCTTATAGACTATCGCAGTTATTATAATGATCAACATTACCGTGATCCCGGCTATAACAAAGGCATATATTCTTTTTCTACCGGCTGGCACTCCCAAATCTTCACCTGTTGCATCAACAGCCCCCGACACCTGGGTTATGCGCTCCTCTATGGATGGCTTGACTGTCAGCGCCAGAAGAAACGCCTCCATATTCTGATACCTGTGTGACGGCTCCAACTCAAGTCCCTTCTTCAAGGCGTCTCTCTGCCAGTCCTCAAGCATCACCAGATCACTCTCTATGTCAGCATCATCTTTTCTTTGCATACGATGAACGGCATCGTCAAGCGTCTTCCCGCACAGTGCAGTGTACATGGTCGAAGCGAGTGCATACACGTCCGTCCACGCTCCCTGCTTTCCATCACCCGTGTACTGCTCGGGAGGAGCATATCCCTGCTTGAATATAACTGTATTCTGTCTCTTCTGCCCATCAAGCTGCTTCGCTGCACCAAAGTCCAGCAAATAGAAGCTGTTGTCTAGACCGATCTGGATATTCTCAGGACTTATATCCCTGTGTATCACACCCTGTCTGTGTATCTGTGCCAATGATTTGATTATCGGTGTCACGAGCCCCACTAATTCATCATAGGCAAATACACCATTTTCTCTGATATACTGGGCAAGAGTAATACCGTCAACATACTCCATAACTATGTATGCCGTATTGTTCGCCTTGCACGTATCAAGCACAGTAACCATGCCCTCAATGTAACTGTATCTCTTAAGTATCTCCGCCTCATGCATGAAATGAGCAAGACCCTTTTCAAACTGCACCGCCTTATCTCCACCAAATACATGAAGCCCTGCATCCACCGCAGCATCCTCTCTGGAGGCATATTGCGAAGGAAAATATTCTTTTATTGCCACTCTGTGCTGATCAGACATCCGGACTCCTGAATAAGTTATTCCAAATCCACCTTCTCCGATCACGCTGTCTATTCTGTATTCATCAACCAGCATTTGTCCATGAGGCAATGCCCGTTTTATCTGTTTCTGCCCTTCCATACGTCTCCCACATCTACCAATACCAGTTCACAATCCCCAAGCCGGATAACATCTCTATCCACGATCAGGCTCCCCGGCTCCACTGTATGTCCATTCACCCATACATCGCTTCTCGTTTCATCGAATTTCAGAACAATCCTCTGGTCATCGGGATCGCACTCAATACTTGCATGAGCCTGTCTTGATATGCTCTCCTCCAAATTCAACGCAACATCCATATTTGAACTTCGACCGATAACATTCTCACCTTCCCTGAGTTCAAATGCTGCGCCCTTCATCTGGCCTTCCACGCACACCAATATTCCCTGCGCTCGTCTCCTGTGCATTACATAATACTGCTTCTGATCCACCGTTTCCGGCTGTTCAGTCGTCTTGTCTGCCTGGAGCAGTCCCAGTGCATCAGCCTCATCATCCTTCGTCATACCAACTCCATAGCAATGTGGACATGAACGAAATTTCTCCGCATCGTATATATGTCCAAGCTCACATTTTATCAGTTGCATATCATTCTATCTCCGATCTATCCTAACCTGTATATATACCGGTCATCCCCAAATACAATATTTGTTCCTGGCTTTACCGCATATGTATCTCCCCTTCTCATAAGCTCGCCATCATCCAGAAATGTCCCATTGGTTGAGCAGTCCTTTACCTCGTAATAGTCGTCATCCTCATGATACGTTATCCTGCAGTGGACTCTGCTCACCTGAGGAAGATTTACGACCACATCCGCCGTCTCACCGGACCTGCCAACCACGATCTCCTGTTCCGGCACAAGTCTGACAATCTTGCCCATATATTCTCCCTTCACGCAGATAAGGGAGCCCTTGGCATTGTTCAACCTGTGCGTTCCCGCATTGACAAAAATCTCTGTCTTGCAGTCATCCGCCAGCTCCGCCTGATATACCACACTCTGGATAAGTGGTCTATATCTACGGCTCATAGAAACCCGCTCCCCGTCTACATACACAGCATTCTCCTTGAGATCCGTAATATATGGGATCGCTATCAGATAGCTCTGGTGGCATCTCACAAAATGCGCACCTGCAAGCTCCTTCTCTATATCATCCAGCCTGCTGTAATATTCATATATCTCCTTGTCAGTATGTATATACAGCTTTCTGTGATCACTCTCTATATACCTGATGCTATCTATCGGTATATAACTCTCCACTCCCGCAAATGTGATCCTCAGACATCTCTGCTGTATATTCTGTTCTTTAAAATAACGTGAAATCTCTCTTCTCATATCACTGTAATGCAACGGTTTCATTATATACGTGCATGTCCGTCCTTTGTAGCTTTCCATAACACGATCCTGCTTTTCCGTGATATATATGACGTCCGTATTGATCCCTCTGTCGTCCAGAAGCCGCCTTATATCACCTGCATCCGTTTCAAATATATCCAGCAGCAACACCCGGCAGTCAAAACATCCGTCCAATATAGACTCCCATAGTCTATCCACCGTGAATTGCACGATCTCCCACTGGTCATACCGACTCAGAATATCTGATAACATCTTTTCCATATTATCAGCCTGCTTATCACTCATGTTACAAATTCCAACTTTAATCACAACATCTATCTCCACTAATTATAGCATCTAACACATTTTCTGAGAACATACCTATTAATTTTAATACACGTAAATCTCAAAAAAAATGGGTCTGTACAAATTTACAGACCCATGTATAAATCAACATCATATTCTCTTTTATATAGCTCTCAGTATCATTTTCCGGTATTTCGCCGATTTTCCCTTAGGTGTAACCAGAAATACTTTTTTGACTCTAACTCCATACAACGCATGTATGCCTACTTTGTTCAGATTGCTGCTCCTTATATACAGGAGAACAAGCTTCCGGTTGTTCTTAAACGCCCCTCTTCCAATCTTCTTCACCTGTTTTCCCATATCCACCGTTTTCAGTGACACGCATCCACTGAAAGCATAATTGCCAATTGTTGTGACATTGTTGCCTATCTTTACCTGTTGCAGCTTGCGGCATCCTGCAAATGCTTTTGCGCCAATATATGTAACTTTAAGTGTAACACCCTTGTACTTCACCGTGGCCGGTACAGTGATCTTGGCGTAGTTCTGTTTTACAGCCTTTTTGACACGGACAGTTTTTGACGAAGTAACAATATACCAAAGCCTGCCTGATTTAAATGTCTTGCCAACTTTTATGTTTGTCTTACTGGTGTTTGTCGACGATGGTTTTGTTGTTTCTGTAGACGGTTTTGTTGTTGAATCACTCCCGGATGATCCGCCATATGTTGAATAATTCAGGGAATTAGCCTTCATAAAACTCTCCAAAGCACTTCCGGCCTTTATGCTGAAACTGACTCCATCCCCCAGCGTCAACGACCACCCCGATGCATCCGTTACATTTTCCGGCACAGTAACCTTTATGTCACTTATTCCTATAAATGCCGCTTCGCCTATAGCTGTTATTGATCCCGGAAGAGTCAGCTCCTTCAGTGAAGTACAGCCATTGAACGACTTTTTTCCTATTGTCGTAAATGAATCAGGCAGTGAGATATCTGCAAGTGCAGTACACTCCGCAAATGTGTTGTACTGCGTAGACTGTAAAGTGTCCGGAAGCGCCACATTTGTCAGCTTCGCACAATAATGAAAACAGCTTATCGGCAGGCTTGTAATCTTTGCTTCATGCAGGTCTGCACTTGTCATCGACTTGCATAAATAGAATGTACCTATACCAAGTGACTCCACACTTTCCGGCAGTGTTACACTCTGAAGAGCTTCACATCCGGCAAATACCTGAACGCCTATCGATTTCACATTCTTTCCAAATGTCACATTCTTTAACAAGGTGTTCTTACAGAAAGCATAATCCCCAATAACTGTCACAGAATCAGGTATTGTCACGCTTCTTATCGTAGATCCGCTGTATAAATCAGTCTGCGGATTCGTTGTCAGGCCACTGTAAAATGCAGATCCTGCAATTTCCTTCACTCCGCTCGGTATAACCACATCACCTGTGCACTCACGCCCATCCAGCAGCACCTTATTCACAATAACCAGACGATCTGTACGGCTATGTCTCATATCAAGAAGCCACTGTGTATACGCAAATGCACTGTTGCCAAACGATGTCAGATTCGTTGATATATCAAATATTTTCGTATCACTACATGCATAAAAGCACTTTTCTCCTACATGTGTAACTGTCGTCGGAATCTGGATTCTGTCAATGTCTTTAAATGCTCTGAACGAATTATTCCCCAGTGATACCACAGTATATTTATCATCAATGGTCTCTGGAATAAACAGTACACGTTCTTCTCCTATCACTTCTGTCGTTATTGCCCCCGGCACGGCAGCCGTGATCTCAACTGTATTTGCATCGGGATCCAATATTCTATACTCATACTTTCTATCTAAAGAGGTAAGTGTGTCATCTTCTTCGTCTTCCGCCCTCGCCTGGATCGGAACAGTCAGCATAACCAATAACATTAACGACATTATCCCTACAAATCTTCTTAATTTTTTCCCTTTCATAGTTCCCTCCTGTTTTTATGACATATCCTTCAAAATCGTAATACTGATTTTAGCATAAACTAATTGCTATTTCCACCAAATATTAATTCTACGTAATATTCCAGATATATCTCTTATCCGCACATAAACACATATAAGGGTTCCAAATACATTTCAGATGGGTTTCAAATCAGATTTTTCTGAACAAAAAAAATAACTCAAACCTTGATAAATCAATGATTTGAGTTATTAACAAATAATGCCGGCGACCGGAATCGAACCGGTACGGGAGATTAGTCCCGCAGGATTTTAAGTCCTGTGCGTCTGCCAGTTCCGCCACGCCGGCATTCTGCACCTTATTAAAAGGTTTAGAAAATGGGACCTATAGGGCTCGAACCTATGACCCTCTGCTTGTAAGGCAGATGCTCTCCCAGCT
>OLGY01000228.1_pt1 | contig 46414 bp, 45 predicted proteins | sample 1605951 | NCBI WGS metagenome assembly OLGY01 (sample SAMN03283280) | human gut metagenome | biome: human-associated habitat; material: feces | host: Homo sapiens | place: Peru | collected 2012
TGAGATGATTGATTATATGGCTAAGACTATTAAGGAAGCTGTTAATCAGTAATTAACCGGTATATGTGGAGGGCAGTTTATGAGAATTCGTTTAGCAGATTATGTTGCCAATTTCCTTGTGGAACATGGCGTTACAGATGTATTTTCTGTAGTTGGAGGTGGTGCAATGCATCTTAACGATGCATTGGGACATAATGAAAAGCTTAAGGTAACATACAATCATCATGAGCAGGCGTGTGCCATAGCTGCCGAAGCGTATGCAAGAATTGATAACAGAATTGCCGCTGTATGTGTTACAACTGGACCTGGAGGGACCAATGCACTTACGGGTGTAGTAGGAGGGTGGCTTGATTCTATCCCTATGTTTATTATAAGTGGACAGGTTCGTTACGACACAACCTCAAGATATGCACTTCAGTTTACAGAGACACCGCTTCGTGCAATGGGAGATCAGGAATACGATATAGTTAAGTCTGTGTCTAATATGACAAAGTATGCAACTATGATAGAAGACCCTAAGGATATCCGTTATGAACTTGAAAAGGCATGGCATCTGGCAGCAACAGGCAGACCGGGTCCAGTATGGATTGATATTCCTGTTAATTTTCAGGGCGGATATATTGAGACTGATGAGCTTGAAGGATATAATCCGGCAGAGGATGATGCAAAGCTTCCGCCACAGGTAAGTGAAGATGTTGTAAGAACTGTACTTGAAAAGATTAAGAATGCCAAAAGACCAGTATTCCATGCAGGTTATGGAATAAGACTTTCAGGTGCTTATGATGTGTTCAGATCAGTTTCAGAAAAGCTTAATATGCCTATCGTTACATACTGGAATGCAGTGGATCTAATAGAAGATGATAATCCTCTGTATTGTGGAAGAGCAGGTAATATGGGCGACAGACCAGGTAACTGGGCTATTCAGAATGCCGATTTAATACTTGCTGTAGGTACAAGAATATCTATCAGACAGACTGGATATAACTGGAAAACATGGGCAAGAGCAGCAGAGGTCATAATGGTTGATGTTGATAAGGCTGAGTTAAAGAAGCCTACTATCCATGTTGAGATGCCAGTATGGGCTGATGCTAAGGATTTCCTTACAAAGCTTGATAAGCAGGCGGCAGCTATTGCGCCTGTATCAGCAGGTGGTGAATGGCTCGCAACAACACAGAGATGGAAGAAGGAATATCCGGCAGTACAGCCAAGACAGTGGGAGGAGAATGGAAGCACTGCAAATGTATATGCATTTGTAAGATACTTAAGCAGTCAGCTTCCAGAGAACAGTCTTACAGCTGTATCCAATGGTGCATGTTGTGTTGTTGGTAATCAGGCATATGTGATCCAGAAGGGAAGCCGTATGGCTAACAACAGTGCAATAGCAAGCATGGGATATGGTCTTCCAGCTGCAATAGGAACATGTATCGGTGGTGGAAGAAGAAATACCATCTGTCTTGAAGGTGACGGAAGTATAATGATGAATCTTCAGGAATTACAGACAATTCTTACCAATAAGCTTCCAATTAAGATATTCCTTATTAACAATAACGGATATCATTCGATAAGACTTACACAGAATAATCTGTTTAAGGAGCATTGTAAGATTGGAATCGGACCAGAATCAGGAGATTTATCATTCCCTGAATTCAAGAAGATTGCAGAGGCTTTTGGATATAAGTATTACAGTGCTTCATCTAATGAAGAGATGAAGAAGACTGTAGATGAGGTGTTAAAGGAAGACGGACCTGTATTCTGTGAGATATTTACAGATACTAAGCAGGTATGGGAGCCTAAGAGCAGTACCAAGAGATTAGATGACGGTACACTTGTAAGCCCTCCACTGGAGGATTTAGCACCGTTCCTTCCAAGAGAAGAATTAAAGAAACAGATGTTTATTCCATTAATGGACGAAGAGTAGTAGTAAAACAACAGGAGGCACAATGCAGGCAGCAGTTGTAACAGGATGTACAGGAGCGGTAGGCTTAGGTCTTATAGATGCTCTTATGAAGAATAATGTTAAGGTTATAGCAGTTGTAAGAAAGGATTCAAAGCGTTCTTACAGAATTAAGGAATCACATTCACTTAAGAAGGTTGAATGTGATCTTAGTGAGCTTGATAAACTGCCACAGCTTGTGCAGGCGACAGGAATTAAGCCTGATGTGTTCTATCACTTTGGGTGGGATGGAACATTTGGCGACTGCCGCAATGATATGTATATACAGAATATGAATGTGAAGTATGCACTGGACGCTGTAAATGCAGCGGCTGTTATGGGTTGCAGTGCATTCATAGGGGCTGGTTCACAGGCGGAATATGGAAGAGTTGAGGGAAAGCTTAATTCGCAGGTTCCTGCATTTCCAGAGAATGGCTATGGAATGGCAAAGCTGTGTGCAGGACAGATGACAAGAATCCAGTGTGAAAAGTTGGGGATCAGACATATATGGACAAGAATACTTAGTGTATATGGTCCATATGACGGAAGTGCGACGATGGTTATGTCTACAATAGGAAAGCTGTTAATAGGAGAGAAGCCATCATGTACAAAGGGAGAGCAGATGTGGGATTATCTGTACTCCAAGGACGCGGGGAAGGCATTTTATTTACTAGGAGAAAAAGGTATTAATGGCAAGGTTTACTGTATTGGTGGGGGAGAGGCAAGACTGCTTAAGGATTATATCGAGGATATAAGAGATGCAGTTAATCCACAAGCAGAGATTGGTTTTGGAGAAGTTGCCTATGGTCCACGCCAGGTTATGTACCTGTGTGCAGATATACAGGATTTAGTTAAAGATACAGGATTTGCACCGGATTATAAGTTTTCCGAAGGGATTGCAGAGACAGTAGAATGGTGCAAGAAGGAGATTTGAATGAATGTAGTTTATTATTATAGTAGTGATTTCTTTTCTGAGATGTGAGGAGTATAAATAGAATCATTATGTGAAAACAATGTTCAAGTATAAGAGATTAATATATATTGTAGAAGATAATATATCAGAACATAATAAATATAGATTGTTAGATATATTAAATAGATTTCATAGAAATATATTTTTTATAAAGATGCCAAGCCAAAATGAAGTGTATCCTAATGTTACAATAAATTTGGGAAGAACATATGAAAGAATGGCATTAGGGGAAATACTTGAATATTCTTGTGTGGCGGAGTTACCCTTCCAGTGTGGCGTGAGCCACCTGCCCAGATGGAATGAGCCACTTTAATGAGGGTATTACTCTCGTAGTAATTTATCTAGGCTGTATACCTCTCGCATGGATCTGTCATGCACAGCAGCAATGCTTGTGATATTAATCTGAAAACTGTCATGTGTAATTCAGTCAATGATTGCATCGGCCAGAGGACTTGCTTCTCCTCCAAGCTGACCGTACCATTCTTCGAATACATACTGTGAGCAGAAGATGGTTGATGATTTCTTATGTCTCCGATGAAGAAGCTCGAAGATATCTTTTTGCTCCGTATCAGTTGGTTTAACAAGCACCCATTCATCCAGAATGAGAAGCACCGGATTGGAATATTTTGCCATAACTTTACGGTAGTTACCTTCAGTTCGTGCAATGTCCAGATCCATGAGTAAGTCCGGCATACGGACATATCTGGTGTTGTAATACTGCTTGCACGCTTCCATACCAAACGCGCATGCCATATATGTTTTACCACAGCCTGTTGCACCGGTAATAAAAAGATTCCGGTGTTCAGATATATATTCGCAAGTGGCAAGTCTGTTTATCAGCTCCTTGTTCAGCCTGCGTCCGGAAGTATAGTTGATATCCATGATATTTGCTTCCGGCTGGTTGAATCCAGCATTGCGGATAAGACGCTTTTGGCGGTTATTCTTGCGGTTGCTGTATTCGATATCTACTAGCATTCCAAAATGGTCTTCAAAAGGAACTTCCTTAAATATCGGATCGTCAAGCTGGTTACGGAATGCATCTGCCATTGTGGTAAGACGCATTTTAATAAGTTTATCTATTGTACTCTGATTTGTCATATGTGATTACCTCCGATAGTAGTCGGCACCTCTTGTGATGCCGTGTGCTTTATGTGTGGTCTGGGATCCAGATGATTCTGGTTCCGTTTTTACAGAATCCGTTACAAGGATGTTTTTGATACTATTGTAGCTGGGTGAAGCTGTATAGGATAATGCCTTTTTACAGGCGGCTTCAAGCAAAGCTTCTGAGTATTTATCAGTAAGTTTCAGAAGTCCCATACAACTCCTATAAGTCTGTTGTTCCACACGTTTGGAGGTCAGTATTGCATTGACCACAGTGTACGTATTTATGCCAATCCGCTCAGCCCATTTGCGGAAGCGGTCGCCATTCCACCTCAGATATTTCTGGTGGTCTTCCAGCATATGCTCGGTAATGGTGCTGTATTGCCCAGGGCGTCCTTTCAAACGGCGATGGGAAGCAATGCGGTTATGGTTGTAAAAAATTTCAATGGTGGTATCTGTTACCTTTACATCAACTTTTTTGATGTATTCATATGAAACTGAGTATAGCATTCCGTCCACAGATATGTGATAATTGAACTGGACGGTGGCTGTCTTCCAGTCACTCAGTTCAAAGCGGGTAGCAGGTAATGGCGAAAGTAACGGCTTTTCATCTTCAAGGAATAAGTCCAATCGGCTACTCTCTTTCTTTTGAAAGAGCCTTTGATTGAATTGTTCCAGTTTTTCTCTGATTGCACGGTTTAATTCGGCAAGAGAAAAGAAATGTTCATTCCGGAGTGCTGCTGTTATCCATGTAGAAATATTTCCTACCGTTCCTTCAGTATTCGGCTCTTGAGCACGGAACACTCAATGCTATGTTCCGGTTGCTAAATCCCAAGTTGGATAATCTTAGGATTTCACGATATTTGGTCATAATGGTGACCTCATTCATAATAGATTTACACAACGATTGTGTATTATTCTATTATAAAACAAGTGGCTCATTGTAACCGGAATGATGGCTCATGGCAAACCGGAATTGTGGCTCATTCTCACTGGATAGGTGGCTCATTTGAGTGCAGATTATTTATTTATTCATATTTTTGTGAGAACAATAGTAAATTAACAAAATTTGATTATGTTGTAGATTGGTTATCTAAATTTGTAACAGGTATTATTACAGGATTGCTTAATGTTTCAATATCTGCTGGAGTAATAGAAAAATTTATTTATAAAAATAATGCGATTATAGATGTTGCTATTATGATGGTAATGGTTATAGTTTTTATATGTGGAACAATATCTATATTTGTAATTTTTGGCAAAAAAACATAAATATAAGAAACTTTGTGCAGTTGTTGTTTTTGTTACGGTAATGGTAATGATAATTGGTATTTTACATGAAATTAATCCATTAAACAAAGAAAAACTGCAGATGAATTCATTAAAATCAAAAATGAAGAATATGTTATTTTATCTAAAATTGATGACAAAGTTTTAGTTGTGCCTTTTGAATTCGATAAGGGAGGAAAATGTCATTTATTAACATCACAGTATTCATTTAAGAATAAATATGAAGGAACATATTATTATATTGATTTAAATCAGTATCCAATTATAAAAAATGAGATTATTATATATAAAAGTTTTTCTAAATTTATTAATTAGTAATAAGTATATACTAATTTGATTTGCACACAAAATATAATAATCGAATATATACCAAAACGAATGTTAAGGTTTTATAAATATATACATATCTATTGATAAAAATATTTTTATGTGCTAATATTAAAACAAGTCGAAAAGTGGAAATAATTGTCGGATTAACATATAAGATTTATAAATATTGTATTTAAATAGTACTAAAAGACTTAATATAATATTTATGCAAAGGAGATTTTATATGGCAAAGAAAGTGGAGTTTTATACTATAACAGTGTATGAAAATGGAGAAAAAACAGACTATTCAATTATGAAGTTATTTGAAAACATTGAATCAGAGATATTTGATAAAAAGAATAAGGCTGATAAAACAAGGACGCTTGATGGTAGTAAAATCAGAATATTTTCATATTACAGGACTATGGGAAAATCACAAGTAGTTATTCCATTTGGCAAAGAAAAGATAGGTAATAGGCCATATGCGGCTGATGATGAGGATAATTTGGAATTGGTACGGGGAGATTTATATGATGTTAATGCTTTAGGATATGATAATGATTATAAAGTGATGGCATTTACAACTCTTAGGAATGGTCCTTCAATTAAGAATATTGAGGATTATTTAAATTCATGTATATCAAGTAATAATGGAATTACTATAAGGATAGAGCCAATTAAATATAATACCGGAATAGAAAATGTTAGAAAAGCTGAATTAGTAAGGTCTGTTACATTCAATTTAGATTTAGGACAATCATTAAATGCATTTTATAATGATGAGATAGAATCTAATAGATCTAAGACGCTCGTTGACTCATTTAAAAATTTTGCTAATACAGTTAAAACAGTTGGAGATAGCAGAAGATTGGATATAACAATTGGATTAGGAAATACTAAGAGAGATGATACTCTTAATAAGGAAAGCATTATGTATCTATTAGATCAAATTAATATACAATCAGGATTTGTTAAAGAAATATCTATTAATTATAAAAATGGGGCATCAGAGAAAATGGATTTTGCAAAATTAAAGGATTCTAATTTTATGTTGTCGTATACTTGTAATTGTAAGGAAAGTCAAGTTACACCACAGGAGTTATTAAATAATTTTGATTCAGCAATAGAAAATAAAATGAAATATATTACAAGACATATTAGAGAATTTTATACTGATACAAAGCAATATAGTGGAGACATATTAATTATAGAAGCAACTTATAAAAATGCAAGTTTGTAATGATAGGAAGTAAGATTATGAATAAGAAAGTTGAGAATTTAGTTACTTTTATGAAAAATATAAAGTTAGAATTAATAATAACCATCTTGTATTTAATCTTTATGATTATAAAAAGTAAATGGTCTAGGTTAAATTCATTAATTAACTTACAGGAATATTTTTCGCAGGACAGATTGAATGGTATTACAGCTTTCTTTGCTATAACAATTGGTGTTTATATAACAGTGATAACTATATTGGCAACTACGGAAATAGGTATAAGTAGAAAGATGCTAGAAAGAAGATTAGACAAACCATTGATAGATGTAATTATGTTTGGAATAATAGAAGATTTTTTAACAGTTGCATCAGCTACTTTTTTGTTGGGGAATATTGTGTATGATTTTTTGCCGCTGTTTATAATTCTATCGCTTATATCTTTTGCAAAATTTATTTATTTACTTATGCTGATCTTTAAAGCTAACATGGAGCAGATGGCTAAAGCAATTGATGAAAAAGATAGATATGACGATGATTTGCTAGAGACTATTAAACTGATATTAATGGCTATCAGGAAAGATAAAAGATAATACAAGATTTTTCACCCCATTGCATAATCCTCAAACATGTTATATAATATAATGACATATGAGATTATATTGCTACGAATAGCCAATAGGAGGATATGATGACAAGAACATACGCTGTTAAGTATAAGAGTAAATCAAAGATGTTAACAACACCTGAGCAGGTTGCCCAGACTGAGGAAGATATCAGGGCATTAGCACTTGTTAAGGATGCAGTTATTAAGGAAGACGGACAGGTTGTTACTGTTGAGGTTGAGAATGAGGAAGATTTCGAACCGGTTATGGACAGAGTAGTCAACATTTTCAGAAGAATTGATGACAAGTCTGAGGTTTCATACAAGTTCGGTCTTAACCGTGAATAATTCGAAGACTATTGATTAGAGTAAGCCTGTGAAGCCGTAGACTGCGTCACAGGCTTATATTATGTGTATGCCGGAACGGGTATGAATTATTTATGTATTATGTTTATAAAGGAGTAAAACAGTGAGTTTAGAAAGTGAAATTAAGAAAAGAAGGACATTTGCCATTATCTCTCACCCGGATGCTGGTAAGACAACATTAACAGAGAAGTTCCTGCTTTATGGAGGAGCTATTAACCTTGCAGGTTCTGTAAAGGGTAAGAAGACTGCCAAGCATGCGGTTTCTGACTGGATGGAGATTGAGAAGGAAAGAGGTATTTCGGTAACTTCTTCAGTTCTTCAGTTTAACTACGAAGGCTACTGTATTAATATCCTTGATACTCCGGGACATGAGGATTTCTCCGAGGATACTTATAGAACTCTTATGGCAGCAGATTCTGCGGTCATGGTTATTGACGCTTCTAAGGGTGTTGAGAAACAGACTATCAAGCTTTTTAAAGTATGTGTTATGAGACACATACCTATATTTACATTTATCAATAAGATGGATAGAGAGGCTAATGACCCATTTGAGCTTCTTGATGAGATTGAGAGCGTACTTGGAATTGCTACATGCCCAATTAACTGGCCTATCGGCTGCGGTAAGGAATTCAAGGGCGTATATGACCGTAAAGAGAAAAATGTTTCTTTATTCAAGGCAGCCATGAATGGTCAGAAGGAAGTTGATACTGAGATTGTTGACGCATCAGATGAGGCTGTTCTTAAGGACAGAATTGGTGATGCTTTCTACGACAAGCTTCAGGAAGATATCGAACTGTTAGACGGAGCAAGTGCAGAGTTTGACCAGGAAATGGTAAGTGCTGGTGACCTTACACCGGTATTCTTCGGTTCAGCGCTTACTAACTTTGGTGTACAGACTTTCCTTGAGCATTTCTTATCAATGACAACTTCTCCGCTTCCAAGAAAGTCTGACCAGGGAGTTATTGATCCATTTACTGAGAATTTCTCAGCATTTGTATTCAAGATTCAGGCTAATATGAATAAAGCACACAGAGACAGAATTGCTTTTATGAGAATATGTTCAGGTAAGTTTGAAGCCGGAATGGAAGCTAACCATGTACAGGGTGGCAAGAAGATAAGACTCAGCCAGCCTCAGCAGATGATGGCGGAGGAGAGGCATATTGTTGATGAGGCATATGCAGGAGATATTATCGGTGTATTTGATCCGGGAATATTCTCTATCGGTGATACTATCTGCAAATCTAACAAGAAATTTGCATTCGAGGGTATACCTACATTTGCACCAGAACATTTTGCAAGAGTAAGACAGATTGATACTATGAAGAGAAAACAGTTCATTAAGGGTATCAACCAGATTGCACAGGAAGGTGCGATTCAGATATTCCAGGAGTTCAATACAGGAATGGAAGAGATTATAGTTGGAGTTGTTGGTGTCCTTCAGTTTGAAGTTCTCGAATACCGTCTTAAGAATGAATACGGTGTTGATATCAGACTTGAGCCGCTTCCATACGAGCATATCCGCTGGATTGAGAATCCTGAGGAAATTGATGTAAACAGAATTGTTGGTACATCAGATATGAAGAAGATTAAGGACCTTAAGGGCAATCCGCTTCTGGTATTTGCCAATAGCTGGTCTGTTAATATGGTACTTGAGAGAAATGAGGGCTTAAAGCTTTCAGAATTTGGAAGAAACTAGTTAATACTATACATTCAGGAGTCAGGTGATTACATGAAATCAGGATACAAATGTAGTGCAAAAAGAATAGCCGCAATTGGTGTCATGTTATGTATGCTTGTGCTGACATGCCTTACGGTTACTTCTGTGCTTAATACTAAGGCGGAAGAGTCCATTGGTCAGGGCCATGTTAATTATGATGTCACAGGCTTAAGAATCAGAAAAGGTCCTACAACAAACAGCAGTATTATTACAACTGTAAGCGGTGGATTTAAGTTTGATATATATGAAGAGACAACTGATGATGATGGCGATACATGGTATGGTATAGGCTTTTATCTTAATGGCAGTTATGAAAGAGGTTATATATATGGCGGTTACATAACTGTTGATAAGAGAAATGATTATGAGCCGGATGCAGATTTCGAGGAGTACCTTGATTCGCAGGGGTTCCCGGATAGTTATAAGGATGGGTTAAGACAGCTTCATGCGCAATATCCTAACTGGGTGTTTGTGGCAGACCATAATGGGACTGACTGGAACACAATGGTTGAGAAGCAGAATGTGAAAACCAGAAGCCTTGTTCATAAGGATAATATAAGTTCATGGAAATCTACAGCAGATGGTTGCTATAACTGGGAAACCGGTGAGTGGTATTCTTTTGATAGTGGTGGATATGTACAGGCTTCAAGTGAGTTGGTACAGTATGTACTTGATCCAAGAAATTTCCTTGATGATACATATATATTTATGTTTGAGGCACTGTCATATGATTCATCTGTTCAGAATATGAGTGGAGTTGAGAGTATAATAAGTGGTTCGTTCATGGACGGTTCAAGTCATGATCTTGACGGTTATACTTATCCTTCACTTTTGATGAAAGCAGGAGAAATGTCTCAGGTTAGCCCATATCATCTTGCTACGAGAATAATTCAGGAACAGGGATATAATGGAACGGGAAGACAGATATCAGGTAATGTAAGCGGATATGTAGGCTATTATAATTATTACAGTCAGAATGCATATGCGTCAGGTGGTTATACTGCTGTACAGAATGGATTAAGATATGCAAAGGAATCTGATTCTGGTACATTAAGACCTTGGAATACGAGATATAAAGCGGTAGTAGGTGGAGCAATTAATCTTGGCAAATGGTACATAAATAAAGGACAGGATACTATATATTATGAAAAGTTTGATGTGGTTAATTATTCGCATCAGTATATGACTAATGTTTTTGCACCAAGATCAGAGGCAAAGACAAGCAAGAGAGCATATAGTGAAACAACACTTAATAACACATCATTTAAGTTTATAATTCCTGTATATGATAATATGCCAGATGAGGTATGTGCAATTCCTACAGGAGATGGAAGTCCTAATAACAGACTTAAGGATCTGTATGTTGATGGATATTCATTAACACCATCATTTTCATTATACACGACATCATATGATCTGATTGTTGATAATGATGTTACAAGTGTATATGTATCAGGTGATAAGTTAGCTGATAGTGCTGAAGTAGAAGGCTTTGGAGAGTACTCATTATCTGTAGGTAACAACAGAATAGTTGTTACTGTTACAGCAGAGAATGGAGAAAATCAGGACTATGTAATCAATATCGTAAGAAAAGAAGCTGATCCAATACCAGATCCTGATCCGGTTCCAGACCCTGATCCATCAGAAGAGAATGGCTTTGATACAAGCTATGATATAGATGAAGAAGGAAGATTTATATCAGGATTTGAGGTTGAAAGCACAGCTGATGATGTTATAAGCAGTATTTCATTCAAGAATGGATGTTATGGAAAGATATATGGCTCAGATTCAGCAGAGAAAACATCTGAAATAATAGCAACCGGAGACAGATTTGTTGTATATACTTTAGATGGAGATGAGTATGCATCATACGCAGTTGTTATATACGGAGATGCTAACGGAGATGGTAAGATAACAAGTATTGATATGTTATATATTAAGAGACATGTTCTTGATATTAGAATTCTTACAAGTGCTTATTATAAAGCCGCTGATGCTAACCACGATGGTACAGTCAGCAGTATAGATATGTTGTATGTTAAGAGACATGTTCTTGATATCAGATATATTGTACAGTAATTATATTGGAGAATATTATGAATAACATAAAAAGAATAACTGCATTGGTAATGGCAATGTTGATGAGCATATTAATGTTTTCTGGTCTGACTAATGTAAAAGCAGCACAGACAGCACATGTTTCTATAAGTTCTGCCAGTGCCAATGTTGGTGATGAGGTAACAATAACAATAACAGCATCATCTGATGTAAAGATAGAACTGTGTGATTTACGAATAAATTATGATTCAAGTATATTACAGTATGTGAAAGGATTTGATGCTGGCGGTGGAGGAACAGGAAGATTGATATCTCCAAATGCAACTTCATTTGATGTTGTTTTTAAGACTATTAATCCGGGAACAGCGACGATATCAGTAGATAAATCAACGTCGTATACATCTTCGGCAGATGAAGATTATATGTCATTAACAACATCTTCAGGATCAGTTAATGTAAAAGCTCCAGCCAGCTATTCCTCAGACAACACATTAAAGTCCCTGCAGATAAGTCCGGGAACGCTTACACCAGCATTTTCACCAGACAGGACAACATACAATGCAACTGTTGATGCTGATGTTACAGAGCTAGTTGTAAGTGCTGCCGCTAATGACAGTGCTGCCAAGATAAGCATAAGCGGAAGAAGAATGGACCCGGGAAGTAATACAACAACAATTACTGTTACTGCAGAAGATGGTTCAGTTAAGAAATATATAATATATACAACAAGACTTGAGGATGGTCAGGAAGCAACAACAGAGGCTGAGTCAAAGACAGAAGCTGTTACAGAAGATGCATCACAGGCGGTTAATAATGATGGAACTGTGACGATAGATGGCAGGAAGTATTCTGTTGTAAAGGATTATTCAGGAATCACAATTCCAGATGGATATCAGGAGATTGACTACGATTATAATGGTCAGAAGATAAATGCGGTTAAAGGCATAAAGACAGGTCTTATCCTTATGTATCTTGAAAGTGAAGATGGAAAAGGCGGGTTCTACATCTATGATGAGACTGCGAAAACATTTTCACCATACAATACTGTTGCAGAACCAGAGATAACATATGTTGTTCTGCCTATAACGAACTCGTTAGAGAAGCCGGCAGGTTATGCACTTACAAGGTTTACCATGAATGGTAAAGAAGTGCAGGTACTTATGGACGCTGACAGACAGTACTGCCTGTTCTATGGAGTAAGCTCTCTTGGAGAGAAGGGATGGTTCAGATACAGGGTAAGTGATGGCTCGATTCAGGCGTATTCTGTTGTGAAATCTGACACTGCTAATGCTGATGTTAAGGCTGATAATGGAAAAACATCAGGAAACAGCAGATTCTGGCTGATGATAGTATTAATACTTGGACTGATAATAGCAGTATTTATAGTGATTACTATTATTCTTTGTACTAAGCTTGCGAAAGTGAAGAAGGTGTTTAACATGGCGTCAAAGGATGGTGTTGACCTTGATGAATACACTGAAAAAGTAATTGAAGGGTACGAATCAGACGAAGATGACAGCTACGCGGAACTTGATACATCAACTGACACAATCTCTTATGGAGATGATAAGTCAGGTAAGAGTGATGTTGAAGAATTGAAGCTCTTTGATGTTGATGATGATGATAAGTAAATAATTAAAAAGCCTTAGTGAAAATGTGATGCTCAGATTACATTTTCCTAAGGCTTTTTCTTATTCTTCCGGAAGCTTCCAATTTTCTGCCTGACTATAATAGTCGGCTGACATTTCGTTATATTGGGCAGCCTCGTATGGGTCGTCTGTTGCTGCGGCAAGTTCCTCGAAACATTTACCAAGCAAAGATAAAGGCTTGTTTCCGCTGCTTGCCACATCAAGTATGCTCTCTGTCTCAAATGCAGCATTATACAGCCACAACACAGCTTCTTCATAGTCTGTCTGGTTCATGTAAAATGTTCCTAGAATCAGACACATTTCAGCAGGAGGATTGTCGGCAACTGCTTTTAAAGTGGTCTTAAAGAATGCGTCAGTGTCACCGTCTGCCATATATATCTTAGCAAGAATACAGTTGATTTCTTTCATTAAATCATTGCTTCTGCCTTCTTTGGAAAGAATATTTTCAAATATATTCCTGAAAGCAATAAAGTCGGAATCTTCACCGGATATAAGAAGTTCTTTGCACAGCATGGTGACTACATAATCCTCAATGTGGACTCCTTTTTCAAATGCTTTGAAATATGTTGAAAAGTCCCTTTTACTATGGTCGCACGCCTGCATGTGAAGAATTTCAATGTCACTGTCATATACGATTGGAGTGAGCCGTACTGTTTCATGTATTGGTGAAATCCATGTGAATGGACGGAGCCTTTTGAAAAGCTTCGGGCGGAGTTCTTTGTGTGCATTGTATACAGAATTATATTCTGATGCATTGACATAATACATCTGAACAATGTCTATCTCTGGAAGAAGCATATGTTTCAATTCTCTTAATGCGTAGTTGTTGGTATCATCAAGCACTTCGTCTGCGTCAGCACTGAATATGTATTCACATCCGGCTTTGGAAAATGCGAAATTTCTTGCGGCTGAAAAATCATTTATCCATTCAAAATCATATATTTTATCGGTGTAGTGAGCGGCAATTTCTTTAGTATTGTCAGTTGAGCCTGTGTCTACAATAATCAATTCATCATAAGTTCCTGCGTATGAATCAAGACACCTTGCAAGAATGTCCTGCTCATTTTTTACAATCATGCACATGCTTATTGATATCATGTTTTTCTCCTGTTCTTAATTGGATTTATATAGGTTATATCGGTAAATGCCTTGATTTTTTTAGGTATTCGTAAGATACTTGTTATCAATGATAACATATATCTGATACGAGGTACACAATGTCAAAAAAGAAATCTGCAGCAGAACCAGTTGAATATATAGACAGTCAGGCTTTTGACGCGGCGAAAGAGAAGATAATCGGTAAGAGCCATAATGACAAGGGGATAGGTACTTTGTCGGAAAAGACACTGCATGCAGTATTAAAAATGTATTATGAACCCGATGAGGATAATCATGAGGTTGCAATAGATGGTTATTTTGCAGATATATATAACGAGCATGGGATAATTGAGATTCAGACGAGGCAGCTTAACAAGTTAAGGGATAAGTTGTCAGTGTTCCTGAATGAATATCAGGTGAGGGTTGTATATCCAATGCCATATGAGAAGTATTTAAGCTGGATTGAGCCGGAAACAGGGGACATTACTTCTAGAAGAAAGTCTCCGAAGCGATGTTCTGTGTATGATGCGATGTTTGAACTGTATAAGATTAAAGCATTTTTAAAGAATCAGAATCTTAAGGTTACATTGCTGCTGATTGATATGGAAGAATATAAGCTTCTTAATGGCTGGAGTTACGATAAGAAGCGCGGAAGTGTGCGTTATGACCGCATTCCTGTTGGAATAAGAAAGATAGTTGAACTGGACTGTCCACAGGATTATATGCAGTTTGTACCAGAGGGACTTGAGAAGAACTTTACTTCAGCGGATTTTGCAAATGCAGCGCATATTGACAGGCAGACTGCTGCCAGTGTACTTGCAATGCTTAATTACATGGAACAGGTTAAAAGAGTCGGAAAGACAGGCAATGCCTATATATACGATATTGAAGAACATTATTGAATGGAGATAGTATGTACTCTGTAAATGGAAACTGCTTTCGAATATCTGTAAGGAATCTTGTGGAATTCATGTGCGCAGAAGGTGATATTGACAACAGGAATACAGGCAGCAATGATGTGAAAATCATGCAGGAGGGGGCAAGGATTCACAGGAAAATCCAGCACAGCATGGGAACTATGTATCATGCAGAAGTGCCTTTAAAGATTGAGATACCGCTTGTATCTGACTTAGGGATTGAGTATGTATTACAGGTTGAAGGCAGGGCTGACGGTATTATTGCAGATATTAATTATGACGAGGATGGCAATAAAGAGACGGAGAGCGATGCAATAATTGATGAGATAAAGACTATGCAGACAGATGTTTCTCTGCTGAAAGAACCGGTCTATGTGCATAAAGCCCAGGCACTGGTATATGGCTATATATATGCAAGCCAGAAGAAGCTGTCAAAGATTGGAATCCAGATGACTTACGTTACTCCTGAGCCTGAGACAATCAACAAGTTTCTGGAAGAATATACATTTGAAAGAATTGAAGAGTGGTTTAATAAGCTGATTACAGGCTTTAAGAGATGGACCGATTATACATTTGATGAGAGGCATAAAAGGACGGAATCAATCAGAGAACTTAAGTTTCCCTATGAATACAGGGAGGGGCAGAAGAATCTGTGCGTGAGTGTATACAGGGCTATTGAAGATAATACCAATCTATATATTCAGGCACCTACAGGTGTCGGAAAGACGTTGTCTACTGTGTTCCCGGCTGTGCAGGCGTTAGGACAGCAGATGTCAGACAAGATATTTTACCTGACGTCAAAGACAATAACGAGAACTGTTGCGGAGGATACTTATGCTATATTAAGAGATAACGGGCTTCATATGAGAACTGTTACTCTTACAGCGAAGGACAAAATATGTCCACTTGATCAGCGCAACTGCAACCCCGTGGCATGTCCTTATGCCAAGGGGCATTTTGACAGGATTAATGATGCTGTGTACGACATAATAACGAGCCAGATGGTTATCGGAAGAGATAATGTCATGGAATATGCCAACAGACATAATGTCTGCCCGTTTGAGATGTCGCTTGATGTTTCGTACTGGTGTGATGGAATTATATGTGATTATAATTATGTATTTGACCCGGATGCGTCGCTTAAGAGGTATTTTGGCAATGGTGCGAAGGGTGATTATGTGTTTCTTGTGGATGAAGCACATAACCTTGTGGACAGAGCAAGAGAAATGTACAGCGCAGTGTTGAAAAAAGAAGATTTTCTTGCGGCTAAGAAGCTTGTCAAAGAGATGGACAAACGGCTTGCAGGCGCACTTGACAGATGTAACAAGCAGTTGCTCGAATATAAAAGACAGTGCGATACATTCATGGTTGTGAGTGGTCTTGGAACATTTCCAGCCAGCCTTGAGCGTGTCATGGGACTTATGCAGAAGTTTATGGAAAGGCATAAGGGTGAGCCTGTGACTAACGAGCTGCTCGAGTTTTTCTTTGCAGTGAGACATTTTCTTAATATGTATGACTGTGCTGATGAAAAATATGTCTATTATAATGAGCATGATAATGATGGAAACTTTCTTGTACATCTGTACTGTGTTGACCCGTCTGGTAACATAAGTGAGAGACTTTCACAGGGCAGAAGCACGGTGTTCTTCTCGGCAACGCTGCTTCCGGTTAATTATTTTAAGGAAATGCTTTCAGGTGATGTATCAGAAAGAGCGGTGTATGCACACTCTTCTTTTGAACCTGATAATAAGAGAATTGTCGTAGCTACTGATGTGACAAGCCGTTATACAAGAAGAAATGCAAGGGAATATGCCAAGGTACATGATTATATTATGCATATGATTTCTGGCAGAAGCGGCAGATATATGGTGTTCTTTCCGTCATATTCTTACATGGAGAGTGTTCTTGAGTGCTTCAGGTGGAAAAGTGGTGTTAATGTGACCGAATGTGGTGGAGAAGATACATTTTTACCAGAAAGCTGTGTGAATGTGCTTGTGCAGGGAAGGTTTATGAAGGAGGCTGACAAGGAAAATTTCTTATCAGCATTTTACGAGGAACTTCCAGAAGGGGCTTCGCTTGCAGGATTCTGTGTGCTTGGAGGAATATTTTCCGAAGGCATTGACTTAAAGGATGAGAGCCTTATCGGAGCTGTCATTGTTGGAACTGGGATTCCGATGGTGTGCAGGGAGCGTAACATTTTAAGGGATTATTTTGATGAGTTTGGTAAAAATGGATATTCTTATGCTTATGTTATTCCGGGAATGAATAAGGTGCTTCAGGCAGCAGGAAGGGTTATAAGGACGGATACGGATAAGGGCGTTATTGCACTTCTGGACGACAGATTCATGACTGGTGAATATGAGCGTATGTATCCAAGAGAGTGGAACAGGATATTTCCAGTCAGTCTGGGTAATGCTTATAAATGTATTAAGGATTTCTGGACGGAACAGGATATATAGGGCATTGATAAAAAATGTACAATGTTAGAACTTGTAGTCGGACTTTATGTGTGATAGAATTTAGACAGATATTATTAAGGTCCGGATATATGATGATTTGTTTTGATTATGGGAGATGGGCTTATGCAGAACGTGGAAGAGATTAATAAGAATATAGAAAACAAAACTGTAGACAAGCAGGTCTGGCAGTCTCTGGGATTTGATGAATTACAGACTATTGAGATTATCAGAGGAATTGAGAATGGCGTTGATGTGAGTGTGTATTGCAAAGAGGAATTTAACGCTGCCCAGATGAAAGCATTAAGACTTGGTCTGGAAGAAAAACTTGATGTAAGCAGATTTGCAGATGCACAGTATGATTATATGCAGATGGAAGAACTGAAGCAGGCTGTGCGTAGCGGAATGAATATGGATGATATATGTAATCCTAAGTTCAGTCATTCTGTTATGAGAGAGATAAGGCTTGCATCAGAGCTTAATTATGATCTGACCAGGTATGCAAAGCTTGGTTATTCAGGAGAGGTATTAAGACAGATAAGACTTGCAAAAAAAGAAGATATTGACCTTACATTTTTTGTTGAGGATAATTATGATGAATATCAGCTCAATGAGATAAGGCTGGGAATACACAGCTGTGTCGACATAACTAAGTATCTGCTTCATGAATATAATGGGAAACAGATGGAACAGATCAGACTTGGACTTGAGGAGGGGATAGATGTTACTCCGTATAACATGGTTGGATTTTCATCAGGACAGATGAAGCAGATAAGACTTGGACTTGAAGAAGGAATAGATGTTTCTGAATATGCAGATCCGTTTATTGATGCGGTAAGCATGAAAGAGGCAAGACACAGAATTTCTGATAAATGGAATGACGAGAAGCCTGCACTTAATGAATTGCAGTCACAGGAAATTCTTATGGGACTTACAAGCGGTGTAGATGTTTCTTTATATGCTGATCCAAGATATACCTTTAAAGAGATGGAGAAGATAAGACTTGCACTTGAGAGGGGAAGTAATCTGGATGGGCTGCTTAAGTATGGATGTTAAGATGCAGCTATTACAGTACAGTGTTTTGATAATGAATGGATAAGACCTTCGGAAAGGGGGAACAGCATGAGCAATACAGAAATAGTTAATGAAACAGCTGATATAGATGATATCGAGTTACATGAGGTTTATGTATATATTGCAGATGATAATATGAGCGCATCAGTCAGGCTTGGCAAATGTGATGAAGGATATACATATGATGAAGTCATGAATAAGCTATCGCTTAATGGAATTAAGACGGGAATAGATGAAGAAAAAATTCGATGGATGATTTTACAAAAAATATATGACCAGCCTGTTGAAGTTGCTTTTGGTAAACCGGTAGAGGCAGGAAAAGATGGATATTATGAGTTTTTCTTTGATACAGATGCAATTAATAATAACAGACCTACAGTAAGAGAAGATGGTTCTATTGATTACTTTAACCAGAAGAGATTTGAAAAGGTTAATGAGGGTGATCTGCTGGCAAGATATCATGAGCCGACTAAAGGGGAGTTTGGCTTTGATGTATGTGGAAAGCTGCTTGTTCCTAAGCAGGGTAAACCAAAGCCAAGACTGCATGGTAAGGGCTTTAAGACATCTGATGATGGTAAAGAAACTTATGCTGCAATATCTGGAAAGATTGAATACTGTAACTATGATTTAAGTGTTGTTAATGTATATGAGGTTAATGGTAATCTTGATATGAGCATGGGGAATATTGACTTTAACGGGGATGTTAATATTACAGGCAGTGTGAGAAGTGGTGTAACAGTTCATGCCATGGGAAGTATATATGTTGGAGGCTTCGTTGAGGGAGCAACACTTATTGCTGGGAAAGATATTGTATTAAAGGATGGTGTTAATACTAAGAATTCAGGAAAAATCGAGGCAGGGGGAAATATATCAGGCAGATTTTTTGAGAATACAGAGGTTATTGCCAAAGGAGACTTACAGTGTAATTATATTCTTAACTGCAGGGTGCTTACATATGGCAGGATATTTGTTGAGGGACCCATAGGTTCTATTATAGGTGGTGATGTAACTGGTGTTATGGGAATCAGTACTACATCATGTGGACATGAAAGCAATGTAAAGACTTTGTTGAGAGTTGGTTCGACCAAAGAAATCAGAAAAGAATATGCAGAACTTATTATGGAACTTAAGGAAGTAGACGGACAGATTGAAACTTTTGAAATGGCTAATAAGAAGTTTGAGATGATTAAACAGAACATGCCTGAAAAGTATGATAGTAAAATGGCATTGAGAGTTACCCAGTCAAAGATTGTAAAGATGGCTCAGAAAGCCAAGCTTGAAGAAAAGAGCAAGGCATTATACAATCTTATAAGAGATTCAGAGAGAGCAGTTGTTAAAGTAAAGAATCATATATATCCGGGAAGCAGGATATATATGGATGATAAGACTTACATGCCAAGTTCTGTATTTTCACATATTATTGTTAAGAAGACGCCAAGCACGATTATTCTTAGGGATTATGATGAATAAGTATATTACAGGGAGAGTATTATGATAGAAGAAGTTGTTTCGGTGGAATTGCCGGTGCATGAAAGGCTGGTAGTAAGAAAGAACAGACTTATGAATGAAGAAAACGGCATAGATATGCCAAGGATTTCTATAGTTACAGGCACTCATGGGGATGAACTTGACGGACAGTATATCTGCTATGAGGTTATCAGAAGGATTGAAAGAGAGAAGAATAAGCTTAAAGGAATTGTAGATATTTATCCAGATATTAATCCTCTTGGACTTGATACAGGTTCAAGAGGAATTCCTATGTTTGACCTTGATATGAACAGGGTTTTCCCTGGCGATAACAATGGTGCTATGGCTGAATATGTGGCAGCAGGTATTATTGAAGATATTATTGGAAGCGATCTGTGTATTGATATCCATTCAAGCAATATATTTGTAAATGAGATGCCACAGGTAAGAATTAATGATGATACGCAGGAAAAGCTTCTTCCTTATGCGAAGATGATGAATGCACAATTTGTGTGGATATATTCGTCTATTACTGTGCTTGATGCAACTCTTGCCTATAGTCTTAATCATCTTGGTGTGCCTACTCTTGTTACGGAGATGGGTGTTGGAAACAGAATTACGCCAAAGTATTGCAGGGATATTGTTGATGGTATATTTAACCTTATGTCTCATATGGGGATATGGGATGATGAGCCGAAAGAAGTGAATGAACCTATTATCTCTACAGAGGGTGAGGTTACATTTCTTACTGCTAAGGAAAGCGGAATATTCGTATCAGCAGTTGATTCTATGGGAAGGATTGGAATTGGAACGCATATAGGAGATATTATCGAACCTATTGAGGGAAGAATAATCCAGAGAATTGAATCGCCTACAGATGGAATTATATTTACATTAAGAGAGAATCCGGTAGTACATAAGGGGGCTCTTATAGCAAGAGTTTATGGTGGCAGATAATGAAGAAAGAGATTATTTATTCGTTAAAGGGTATATATAGAGAAGATTATCAGATAGAAGGCTACAGATTCGGCGGTGGTGAGAAGTCGGCATGTATTGTTGGTGCATTAAGAGGTAATGAGATACAGCAGCTGTATATATGTTCGCAGCTTGTTAAGGCACTTAAAGAGCTTGAGGCTCATGGTGCAATATCGCACAATCATGAGATTCTTGTTATCCCATCTGTTAACAGATTTTCCATGAATGTTGGAAAGAGATTCTGGCCTACAGATAATTCTGATATAAACAGAGCTTTTCCTGGGGATGTTAATGGAGATACAACCAAGCAGATAGCAGGAACACTTTTTGACAGAATTAAGGGTTACAGTTATGGCATACATTTTGCGAGCTTTTATATGCCGGGTGATTTTATTCCTCATGTAAAGATGATGGATACAGGATTTCAGAGTGCAAGTCTTGCCAATCTGTTTGGACTTCAGTACGTTGTTATTAGAAAGCCGAAGCCAATGGATACAGTGACACTAAATTATAACTGGCAGATGAATGGTACTAATGCGTTTTCAATATATACTAACAGCACAGATATGATTGATGAGAAATCTGCAAGACAGGCTGTGTCATCTGTTCTCAGGTTTTTAACCAGAATGGGTATACTTAAGTACAACAATCACAGTGGATATATTGCAAGTGTTATCAACGAATTTGACCTTATGGCAGTCAAGACTTATGATGCAGGATTTTACAAGAGACTTAAAGAGCCGGGTGATCCTGTATATCATGGTGAGCTTATAGCACAGATTCTTGACCCATGCGAGGGTACTGTTAAGAGTGAGATAATATCACAGACAGACGGTATTGTTTTCTTCGCACATACAGGTCCTACCGTAATGGGTAATCAGGTTGTTTACAAGATAATAAGAAGAATGCATGAATAGTTGTTTGAAAATATGTTTTATTGTGATACAATGGTTAAATATTAATAATTAATATAACTAATCTCAGGAGGAAGATATGAGCGGCGTAAAGAGAGTTTTTGTCGAGAAAAAGAAACCATTTGCAGTTAATGCGAAAGAATTACTTGAGGAGATAGGAGGATATCTTGGAATAAAGACCATTACAGATGTAAGAGTTCTTATCCGTTATGATATTGAGAATCTTTCAGAAGAAACATATAAGAAAGCACTTACTACTGTTTTTTCTGAGCCACCGGTAGATGATGTTTATGAGGGAACATTTCCAGTGGGAAAGGACGATTTCGTGTTCTCTGTAGAGTATCTTCCAGGACAGTTCGACCAGAGAGCTGATTCTGCAGAACAGTGTGTTAAGTTCTTTAACGAGAATGAGACACCGGTTATCAAGACGGCTGTAACTTATGTACTGACAGGAACTGTTACTGATGAGGAGAAGAACAGGATTAAGGAACACTGCATTAACCCTGTTGATTCAAGACAGGCAGCAGATGATATTCCAGAAACTTTAGTTACTGAGTTCAAGACTCCTGCTGATGTTATTTATTTTGACGGATTCAAGGATATGCCAGAGGATAAGTTAAAGGAATTATATGATTCTTTAGGACTTGCCATGACATTTAAGGATTTTAAGTTCATTCAGGAGCATTTTGCTAGTGTTGAGAAGCGTGATCCTTCTATGACTGAAATCAGAGTACTTGATACATACTGGTCAGATCATTGCCGTCACACAACATTTGCAACAGAGCTTACAGATGTTAAGTTTAAGGACGGATTCTATAAAGCCCCTATGGAAGCTACATATAACAAGTATCTTTCAGACAGAGCAGAAATATATAAGGACCGTAAGGACAAGTTCGTATGCCTTATGGATCTCGCACTTATGGGTGCTAAGAAGTTAAAGGCTGAGGGCAAGTTAGCTGATCAGGAAGAATCTGATGAGATTAATGCCTGCTCAATTGTTGTTCCAGTTGAGATTGATGGAAAGACAGAGGAATGGCTTGTTAACTTTAAGAACGAGACACATAACCATCCAACAGAGATTGAGCCATTTGGTGGCGCAGCAACTTGTCTTGGTGGTGCTATAAGAGATCCATTGTCAGGACGTACATATGTATATCAGGCAATGAGAATTACAGGTGCAGCAGATCCTACTGTTCCGGTATCAGAGACAATTCATGGAAAGCTCCCACAGAGAAAGCTTGTCACAGGTGCTGCTCACGGATACAGCTCTTATGGTAACCAGATCGGACTTGCTACAGGATATGTTAAGGAAATATATCATCCTGATTATGTTGCCAAGAGAATGGAGATTGGTGCAGTTATAGCTGCTGCTCCAAGAAGTGCAGTTAAGAGAGAGAATTCTGACCCGGGAGATATCATTATTCTTCTTGGTGGAAGAACAGGACGAGATGGATGTGGCGGAGCTACAGGTTCATCTAAGGTTCATACAGAGAAGTCTATTGAGGATTGTGGTGCTGAGGTTCAGAAGGGTAATGCGCCTACAGAGCGTAAGATGCAGAGACTCTTTAGAAGACCAGAGGTTACTAAGCTTATTAAGAAATGTAATGACTTTGGTGCAGGTGGTGTATCCGTTGCAATTGGTGAGCTTGCAGCAGGTCTTAAGGTAGATCTTGATAAAGTTCCTAAGAAGTACGAAGGTCTTGATGGAACAGAGCTTGCTATATCAGAGTCTCAGGAGAGAATGGCTGTTGTTGTTGATCCTAAGGATGTCAAGGAATTCCTTCAGTATGCTGCTGAGGAGAACTTAGAGGCAGTTGAGGTAGCTGTTGTAACAGAAGAACCAAGACTTGTTCTTAACTGGAGAGGCAAGGATATCGTTAATATTTCAAGAGCATTCCTTGATACTAATGGTGCTCATCAGGAGACTAAGGTTGTAGTTGATATTCCTTCACAGGAAGACGATTACCTTAAGCCGGTTAAGGTTACAGATGTACGAGGTAAGTGGTTAAAGACTTTAGCAGACCTTAACGAATGCTCACAGAAGGGACTTGTTGAGAGATTTGATGGTTCTATCGGAGCCGGTTCAGTATATATGCCATATGGTGGTAAATATCAGCTTACAGAGACACAGAGCATGGTTGCCAAACTTCCAGTGCTTAAGGGTTCATGCGATACAGTAACTATGATGTCTTATGGATTTGATCCATATCTCTCATCATGGAGCCCATATCATGGAGCAATCTATGCTGTAACAGATTCTGTAGCTAAGATTGTTGCTGCCGGTGGTGATTTCAGTAAGATCAGATTCACATATCAGGAATACTTTAGAAGAATGACAGAAGATCCAGAAAGATGGAGCCAACCATTTGCTGCACTTCTTGGCGCATATGAAGCACAGATGGGATTCGGACTTCCATCAATCGGTGGTAAGGACAGTATGTCAGGAACATTTGAACATATTGATGTTCCACCAACACTCTGCTCATTTGCTATTGATGTAGCTAAGGAGGGAGATATTATTACTCCTGAGCTTAAGAATGATGGTGATGTATTAGTCAGATTTGATATTAAGAAGAATCAGTATGATCTTCCAGATTTCGAACAGGTTAAGGCACTATACAGTGCAATACATGAGCTTATCCAGAAGAAAGCAATCGTATCTGCATATGTTCTTGATGCTAACGGACTTGTGCCAGCACTCAGCAAGATGGCATTTGGTAACAAGTTAGGTTTTGAGATCAGCGCAGATGTTAAGGAAGATGACCTCTTTGCACCAGCTTATGGCTGTATCGTTGCAGAAGTTCCAGCGGACAAGCTTAGTGAGATTACTACAGCTTATACTAAGGTTGGTACTGTTAAGGATAATGGTAAGTTCACATACAAGGAAGTTTCAATTAATGTAGAAGAAGCATTAAGCGTATGGGCTGATACCCTTGAGGGTGTATTCCCAACTAAGGCTTCTAAGGAAACTACACCGGTTGAAAGCAAGTTATATGAAGCACCAAGCGTACATGTATGCAAGAATAAGGTTGCCAAGCCAACAGTATTTATCCCGGTATTCCCAGGAACTAACTGTGAGTACGATAGTGCCAAGGCATTTGAAAGAGCCGGTGCTGATACAATCGTTAAGGTATTCAAGAACCTTGATGCTGAGAGTATCAGAGAGTCTGTTGATGAATTTGAGAAGGCTATTAACCAGGCACAGATTATTATGTTCCCTGGTGGATTCTCAGCAGGTGATGAACCAGATGGTTCTGCCAAGTTCTTTGCGACTGCATTCCGTAATGCCAAGATGAAGGAAGCAGTTGAGAAGCTACTTAATGAGAGAGATGGTCTTGCACTTGGTATCTGTAATGGATTCCAGGCTCTTATAAAGCTTGGTCTTGTACCTAATGGTAAGATTACAGGACAGGATGCACAGTCACCTACACTTACATTTAATACAATTAACCGTCATATATCTAAGATGGTATATACTAAGGTTGTCAGCAATTTAAGTCCATGGCTTGCTAATGCTGAACTTGGCGGAGTATACTGCAATCCAGCTTCACATGGTGAAGGAAGATTTGTTGCTCCTAAGGAATGGCTTGATAAGCTCTTTGCTAACGGACAGGTTGCTACACAGTACTGTGACCTTGATGGTAATGTATCTATGGATGAAGAGTGGAATATCAATGGTTCATACATGGCTATTGAAGGTATCACAAGCCCAGACGGAAGATGCTTCGGTAAGATGGCACATTCTGAGAGACGCGGTGACAGTGTTGCTATTAATATATATGGTGAGCAGGATATTAAGATATTCGAATCTGGTGTTAAGTACTTCAAGTAATAGTGCATTTTGGTTTAAATAATAATTGTATAATATAAATAAAAGACCTTGCAGATGACTGATTTATCTGCAAGGTCTTTTATGTTCTTAAAAGAATATATTAAATAAAATATATAATAATAAGTAGAAAAATATTTTAAATATATTATACTATTAAATACGAAACAATATTGATGATGAATATAGTTCATAGTATAATTAAAGGGGATAATGTATGGGGAAAACAAAAAATAAACTGAAAGCAGATGTTGTTGTAAAAAACTATTGGCGTAATAATGAACAGTTTGCGGATTTTTTTAATGCGGTTTTATATGAGGGGAAACAGGTAATAAAACCTGATGTCGAGTTGTGCATACTTGGAATGGAAAGTCAGGAACATATTCATTATGCAATGCCAATGAGAGTTATGGGATATGATTATGGTTCTTATAAAAAACAATATGACAGTAATGCTGTTAAATATAAGACAGAAAAAGGATTGTCTGATGATGAGTTTATTTCTAAAATGAAGAGAACAGATAAATTTATACCGATAATAACTATAGTTATATATTATGGGGAGAAGGCTTGGGATGGAGCAGTATCATTACAGGGAATGTTGGATATTCCTGAAGATATGAAAGCATTTATCAATGATTATAAAATGAATTTGGTTGAAGCAAGAAAAAATAATTTGAAATTACATAATATCAATAATAAGGATTTGTTCAATCTTTTTGGAATTCTTTTGAACAGAAATGGTAATTTGAACGAAATTAAAGAAAAAGCAATAAATTATGCAGCAGAGCATAAAGTAGAAAAGTCCGTTATAATGACTGTGACAGGTGCAGTTAATTGCAAGATAGATTATAATATGATTGAAAAGGAGGCTGATGCTGATATGTGTACAGTATTCGAGGAAACACGCAAAGAGGGAGAAGCTAAGGCAATTATTGAATTAGGATTTGAATTTGGATTATCTAAAGAAGAAATTCTTGATAGACTTCAGAAAAAACTCAATATATCATTACAGAAAGCACAAGAATATTTTTCAATGTTTGCTAAGAAAAAAGTGATAAAAGATGAGGAATATTAATTTAATTATAGTAAGACGTATGTTATAATAAAAAGTACTATTTAATATAGTGCTTTATGAAATTAAAGGTAAAGGGGAGATATTTAAACAATGGCAAGAGATAAAGTCAGCACAGATATATTATGGAAGGACAGGAAGAGAATTCTCTTCCTCGGACTTCCATGGTCATTTACAAGATACAGTGTATCTAAGGACAGATTCTTTATAAGCAAAGGATTTTTCAGCATTAAAGATGATGAGGTAAGACTGTATCGTATTATGGATATTTCATTGGAGCGCTCATTCATGCAGAGACTTGTCGGAGTAGGAACTATTAAAGTATGCTCTGGAGACAAGACAATGGGTGACTTTGAGATTAAGAATATCAAGAGGCCTAAGGCTACTAAGGAGCTGTTATCAGATCTTGTGGAGAAGCAGAGAGATATCAAGAGAGTTGTCAACAGAGAGAATATGATTGACGGTCATGACCATTCAGATGGTCATGCGGATATTGATGACTTTGACAATAATGATGACGATGCACCATTTGACAGATAATTTGTAAAAATGTATTGACAGCTATATAGAAAGATGATATTTTAATAGTTAGTTAAAGCTAACTGATGTAACGGGTATCCAGTTAGGATATCCGTTATTTTATAAATGCGAGTTAGACAAAGCTAACAAGAGTAAGACAAATGAAAGGACGAGAATATGAGCGTAGTTATTATTGGTGGAAATGAATGTATGGAACGCCAGTATCAGCAGATATGTAAGAAACACGGCTGCAAGGCGAAGGTATTTGTTAAGGAAAAAAGCGGATTTTCCAAGCAGATTGGAACACCGGATCTTATGATACTGTTTACTAATACGGTTTCTCATAAGATGGTTTTATCAGCTGTTACAGAGGCTAAGAAGAATGATGTAAATATAATAAGAACACATTCAAGCAGTGCGGCATCGCTTACAAGTGTTTTAGAAACATATTTAAGCGAAAGCAGGGCATGCTGATAAAGAAGAGAATAAAGTGCAATATGGAAGGAAAAGAAAAATGGTCTGTACAGATGTATTGGGAAGAATTGAGCGGGAAGTTATAAAAGAGTGTTCTCCGACGCTTGCCGGATTAAAGACGGGCAACCTTTTTAATTACAGATATGATAACATATCTGATTTTAGGAGAGAGCTTGCAAGTGTTAACAGAAAACTTAACGCCAAAGGCGTGTATGTTACATTTTTAAAGAGAAATGAAAAGAGTGCACTTTTATATGTGTTCAGACCTGACAGATTAGAGAAGGATTTGTCACAGCCAGCAGTACAAAATGTACTGAAAACATTTGGATATACAGATTATAAAGTTGGAGCAAGCATCAAGCATCTTAAACAGAGAGTGGAGGAGAACACATGCTTTCCACATGAAATAGGGCTGTTCTTAAGTTACCCTGTGGAAGATGTAATCCAGTTTATAAGACAAAAGGGCTGTAATTACAAATGTTGTGGGGTATGGAAGGTGTATTGTGATGAGGCATTTAGCCAGAAGATGTTTGCACGTTACAGAAAATGCACAGAAGTATATTTAAGAGTCTTTGACCGAGGCAGAAGCATATCTGCATTAACGGTTTAAGCATATAAAAAGTAAAAAAGGAGAGATTGGATAATGAGTAAAGTAGCAGTAGTTTATTGGAGTGGAACAGGTAATACAGAGACAATGGCTAACGCAGTTGCAGAAGGTGCTAAAGGAGCCGGAGCAGAGGTTGATGTACTTGCGGCAAATGATTTTAATTCAGGAAAGGTTGCTGAATATGATGGAATCGCATTCGGATGCCCGGCAATGGGAGCAGAGAATCTCGAAGAATCAGAGTTTGAACCAATGTTCACAGATGTAGAAGGAAGTCTTAGCGGTAAGAAAATTGCACTTTTCGGTTCATATGGATGGGGAAGCGGCGAATGGATGGCTGACTGGGAAGAAAGAAGCAAGGCTGCAGGGGCTGTTCTTGCAACAGACAGCGTAATCTGTCAGGAAGCACCAGATGATGATGCTGTTGAAAACTGCAAAAAACTTGGGGCAGCGTTAGCATAATTATTTATTGCCTGTAATATATTGAAAAGATTGCACATTTTGCCCCTGGTTGGTTATATCAATCAGGGGTTAATCTGTTCTAAAAAATATTATAAAAATATAACAAAAGTTGTTGACATCTAATGACCATTAGAATATACTAACCAAGGTGGTAATGAAAAACATTATCAATATGCTAAAAAGAGGAGATGAGCTTATGCCATTAACTATGATTGATGAAGGAACTCCATACACAATCCAGCGGATTGGTGGAAAGGAAGAAATAAGACGTTTTCTTGAGAATCTTGGATTCGTTCCGGGAGCAGTGGTAACAGTTGTTTCTAAAGCTGGCGGTAATGTCATTGTTAACATTAAGGAATCAAGAGTTGCCATAGGAAAAGATATGGCTAATAAAATTATGGTATAAAGGACTGAATATGCCAGTTCTTATATAAAACTAAAATAAGAAGGAGATAAACTATGACTTTAAGAGATGTATCTGTAGGCCAGACTGTTAAAGTTACCAGGTTAAATGGTGATGGTCCGGTTAAGAGAAGAATTATGGATATGGGAATTACTAAGGGAGTTGAAGTCTATGTAAGAAAGGTAGCACCTTTGGGAGATCCTGTAGAGGTTACAGTAAGAGGCTATGAATTATCGCTTCGTAAAGCCGATGCCGAGATGATAGAGGTAGGCTGATTTTTTTACATGCAGGTTAGCATAATCTAATTAATGTAAGAATTGTCAAATGTTTGTTAGCAAATGCATAAGCATTTATATAAAAGAAATGAGGTAGTCAAATGTCAATTAAAATTGCATTAGCAGGTAATCCAAACTGCGGTAAAACAACATTGTTTAATGCTTTGACCGGTTCTAATCAGTTCGTTGGAAACTGGCCGGGTGTTACAGTTGAGAAAAAGGAAGGTAAATTAAAGGGACATAAAGATGTCACTATCATGGATTTACCAGGTATTTATTCACTTTCTCCATATACTCTTGAGGAGGTAGTAGCAAGAAATTATCTTATTAACGAAAGACCTGATGCAATCATCAATATTGTTGATGGTACTAACATTGAAAGAAACCTTTATCTTTCAACACAGATTATGGAACTGGGTATTCCGGTTATCATGGCTGTTAACATGGTTGATATCATGGAAAAGAACGGGGATAAGGTTGACCTTGCCAAGTTAGGAAAGAACCTTGGCTGTGAAGCTGTTGAGATATCAGCACTTAAGGGAACTGGCATTAAGGAAGCAGCAGAAAAGGCTGTTAAGCTTGCAGAGAGCAAGAAACTCAATACAATTGCTCACAAGTTTGACGATAAGGTTGAGACAGCAATATCAGCAGTAGAAGATAAGCTTGGTCTTGATATTGTTGAAGAACAGAAGAGATTCTTTGCTATCAAGCTTCTTGAGAAGGATGATAAGATTAAAGTTCTTATGAAGAATGTTCCGGATGTTTCAGCTGAGATTGAGACTCTTGAAAAAGAATTTGATGATGATACAGAAAGTATTATCACTAATGAAAGATATACATATATATCTTCAATTATCAGCGGATGCTTTGCAAAGAAGTCTGAGAAGAAGCTTTCTACGTCAGATAAGATTGACAGAATAGTCACTAACAGATTCTTAGCACTTCCAATATTTGCAGTTGTAATGTTCATCGTATACTACGTATCAGTTACAACAGTTGGTACATGGGCAACAGACTGGGCTAACGATGGTGTGTTCGGTGATGGCTGGCATCTCTTCGGAATTGGCACTTCAGCTTACGAAGAAGTAGCTGATGAGTATGGTGATTCAGATGCAATCATCGGGGCATATATCGACAGCCTTGGAGATAAAGGTGAAGAGTATGCAGATGCTATTGATACAGAAGCTGATGATTATGATTCAGATGCAGCAGTAGCAGCATTAAAGAAACTTGAAAACACAGTTCCAGCTAATCTTACATTAGATTATGATGTAGAAGATGAGGAAAATCTTAGTGTAACAACAGAGACAACAGATGCAGCTGGTGTTAAGGAAGCTATAAAACAGTGTATAGACAATGATGGTGCAGCTCCAGATCCTGCTAATTATGGTGTATGGGTTCCTGGTATCCCAGTGCTTCTTGAGTCAGGACTTGATGCAATTGGTTGTGTAGACTGGTTAAAGGGTCTTATCCTTGATGGTATTGTAGCCGGTGTTGGTGCAGTACTTGGCTTCGTTCCACAGATGCTTGTATTATTCATATTCCTTGCATTCCTTGAGTCTTGCGGTTATATGGCACGTATAGCATTCATTATGGATAGAATTTTCCGTAAGTTCGGTCTTTCAGGTAAGTCATTCATTCCAATGCTTATCGGTTCAGGTTGTGGTGTTCCTGGTATCATGGCTTCACGTACAATTGAGAACGACAGAGACCGTAAGATGACAATTATGACAACAACATTTATTCCTTGTGGAGCTAAGCTTCCATTCATAGCAATGGTTGCCGGAGCTATCTTTGATGGTGCTCCATGGGTTGCTCCATCAGCATACTTCCTTGGAATATTCTCAATTATCTGCTCAGGTATCATCTTAAAGAAGACAAAGTTATTCGTTGGAGATCCGGCACCATTCGTTATGGAGCTTCCAGCATACCATCTTCCAACAGTTGGTACAGTATTAAGAAGCATGTGGGAGCGTGGATGGTCATTCATCAAGAAGGCCGGAACAATCATCACACTTTCAACAATCATTATCTGGTTCACAACATACTTCGGATTTGTTGATGGAACATTTACAATGCTTGCAGATGATCAGATTGACTTCTCTATTCTTGGCAGAATTGGTAAGGCAATCGCATGGATATTTGCTCCTTTAGGATTTGGTAACTGGCAGGCAACTGTTGCTTCTATTACTGGTCTTGTTGCTAAGGAGAATATCGTTGGTACAATGGGTATCCTTTACTCAGCAGGTGAGGGAACAGTATATGCTAACATGGCAGCTACATTTACAGTAGTAAGCGGATATGCATTCCTTGCATTTAATCTTCTCTGTGCTCCTTGCTTCGCAGCAATGGGTGCTATTAAGAGAGAGATGAACAACACTAAGTGGTTCTGGATTGCAATCGGATACCAGTGTGGATATGCTTACCTTGTAGGTCTTGTAATTAACCAGATTGCTGGTCTTATTACTGGCGACACAGCATTTAATGTATTCACAGTAATCGCAATTCTTATAATTGTTGGTTTCATCTATCTGTTATTCAGACCATATAAGGAAAGTAAGACATTAAAGGTTGATTCTAAGAAGCTTTTAAATGCAACAAAGTAATTAAATGATATATTATCGGAGGTGTAATTATGCTGGGAACAATTATAGTAGGAGTTATATTAGTGATTATAGTTGCGCTTATTGTACGCAGTATGGTACACGACAAGAAAAACGGTAAATCGTTCACATGTGGTGGCGACTGCGGTAAATGCAAAGGCCACTGCCATTAAAAGGAGGTAACGGGTGGTCAGAAATCCTGATAAAGACAAAGACATTATTATTTCTCGTCTCAAGCAGCAGGGTTGCAGGATAACTAAACAGAGGCTTATGCTTCTTGATGTAATTCTTGAAGAGGACTGCTCAAGCTGTAAAGAGATTTATTACAAGGCAGTAAAAAAGGATCCTAAGATTGGGGCTGCAACTGTATATAGAATGGTTAATACACTGGAAGAAATAGGTGCAATTAACCGTAAGAATATGTATAGGATAACTTGTGATGAGAATGATAATGGCGGTTATACTGTAAGATTAAACGATGATTCGTCAATTAATTTATCAGAAAGCAAATGGAGTAAAATTATTGAGTCAGGGCTAGAAGCCTGCGGATACATTAAGAATCAGAAGATAACAAGTGTAGTTGACAGGAAAAAGGCAGTTTCAGTTAATAAATAATATTTACTAATAAGGGAGAGATGAAACTGTTTCATCTCTCCTTTTGCTATATTGAGAAGATTTCTCAATAAGTGGATTTATGTAGAAATGTTACATAATGTGTAATATAATAACCGTCAAACTTAAGAAACATTTATTGTCCAATGTGGACAGAGAGGAGCACAGTATGAAAATTGATAACTTAAAGAAACCAGGACTTTTCGCAGCAGGTGTATTATTTGGAACAGCAGGAATTAAGATTCTTACAAGCAAGGACGCAAAGAAGCTTTACACTAACTGTACAGCAGCAGTTTTAAGAGCTAAATCATGTATAATGAAGACAGCTACAACTGTTCAGGAAAACTGTGAGGATATATATGCTGATGCTAAGACAATCAATGAGACAAAGTATAACACAGAAGAAGTTGTACTTGATTCAGTAGATGAAGATGAGGAAGCGTAACAGAGTATGAAATTCACAATAAAGCATGATGTGCCCAGAAGAATCCGTGTTCACATGGATGCTTCTGGCATGACTTTTGCACAGGCAGATACCTTGCAGTATTATCTTAAGAATCTGCAGGGCGTTACGAATGCCAAGGTGTATGAGAGAACTGCTGATGCAGTCGTCGAGTACAGATGTTCAAGAAAAACCGTGATTGAAGCTATTGCTAAGTTCAGATACAGCAACATAGAGGTTCCTGAAGATGTTCTTGCAACATCAGGAAGAGCAATCAATTCTCATTATACTGAAAAGCTGGCGGATCAGGTGTTATGGAGAATGACTAAGAAGCTGTTTATTCCAGCACCGGTATGTGCGGTATTAACAACAGTATCTTCAATGAAGTACATTTATAAAGGAATCAGGACACTGCTTGCAAGAAAGCTTGAAGTGCCAGTTCTTGATGCAACTGCAATAGGAGTTTCTATCTTAAGAAGAGACTTTAATACAGCTGGTTCAGTAATGTTTCTTCTTGGTATAGGTGAGATAATAGAGGACTGGACACACAAGAAGTCGGTTGACGACCTTGCAAGAACGATGTCACTTAACGTTAATAAGGTCTGGTTAAAGACAGATGATGCAGAAGTACAGGTATCTGTGAAAGATGTTAAGGACGGAGATAATGTAATAATCCGGATGGGTAATGTAATCCCATTTGATGGAACTGTTATCAGTGGTGAGGCAATGGTTAACCAGGCTTCGCTCACAGGAGAATCAGAACCTGTAAGAAGAGGCGAAGGAACTTCTGTATTCGCAGGAACTGTTGTTGAGGAAGGCGAGATTGTATTTAAAGTCAAACGTGCAGGCGGTTCAAGCAAATATGACAAGATTGTCAGGATGATTGAAGAATCTGAGAAGTTAAAATCAGGTCTTGAGTCAAAAGCAGAGCATCTTGCAGATAAGCTTGTACCTTATTCACTTGGCGGAACTGCACTTACATATCTGTTAACACGAAATACTACTAAGGCATTGTCAATACTTATGGTTGATTTCTCATGTGCATTGAAGCTTGCTATGCCTATTACGGTACTTGCAGCAATAAGACAGGCAAGTCAGGCGAGTGCAACAGTCAAGGGCGGTAAGTTCTTAGAGGCAATTGCTGAAGCGGATACTATCGTATTTGATAAGACAGGTACACTTACAAAGGCTAAGCCAACAGTAAGCAGGGTATATTCATTTAACGGAATGCCGGAAGATGAGCTGTTAAGAATAGCTGCGTGTCTAGAGGAGCATTTTCCACATTCAATGGCTAAGGCTGTTGTTAATGAAGCTGGCAGAAGAAACCTTATGCACGAAGAGATGCATTCTAAGGTTGAATATATTGTTGCACATGGAATATCAACGTTTATCAATACAAGCAAGGTTATCATAGGAAGCCATCACTTTGTATTTGAGGATGAGGCATGTGTAATTCCAGTAGGAAAGCAGGAGTTATTTGACAGCCTTCCAGATGACTGCTCACATCTTTATATGGCAATTAACGGTCAGCTTGCAGCAGTTATATGCATAATTGATCCATTAAGAGAAGAAGCACCGGAGGTTATTGAAGGGCTTAAGAAGGCTGGAATATCAAAGGTTGTCATGATGACCGGAGACAGTGAAAGAACAGCCGCCTCTATTGCCAGAAAGGTTGGCGTTACTGAATATTATTCAGAAGTTCTTCCAGAAGACAAGGCTAAGTTCGTAGAGAAAGAGCGGGCAGCCGGACGAAAGGTAATTATGATTGGTGATGGAATTAATGACTCACCAGCGCTTTCAGCAGCAGATGTAGGTATTGCCATAAGTGATGGTGCTGAGATTGCAAGAGAGATTGCAGATATCACTGTCGGCGCAGATGATCTTAACCAGATACTTATGCTTAAGAAATTAAGTGACAGTCTGATTAAGAAGATTAACAGAAATTACCGTGTGATTGTCGGATTCAATTCCGCACTTATTGCACTTGGTGTAACGGGCGTCATACAGCCCACAACTTCAGCACTTCTTCATAATACATCAACACTTGTTATAAGTCTTGAGAGTATGAAGAATCTGCCGGTTTAAGACTATGAAACGGACTCATCTTCGGGTGGGTTCGTTTTTTATTTGAAGGCAAAAAGTTCTGATTGGATAAATATATACTATACTCATAAGGCACAACCCAAATTAATAATTGCAGGATATTATTTCATTACAAGAAAATGAAATTATGTAACAAAAGAAAATTGACTAAGCCGTACGGCTTATATTATAATGTTTTTATCAAAACAAAGCCGCTCGGCTTTATTTGTGAGAAAATATGTATAATAAAGCCGTACGGCTTGTTTTTGCGTTGAGGTGAATATTATGAAAATAACTGATTCAGAGGGGCTTGGAAATATAATCAGGAACAGGAGAAAAGAATTAAAGTATACGCAGGCATTTTTGTCGGAATATACTGGTCTTAGTGTAAGTTTTATATCAGATGTGGAAAGAGGTAAGCCGACTGTTGAGATTGGCAAGGTAATACAGTTAATTTCGATTCTTGGACTTGATATCAATATTGATGTAAGGGGGAGATAATGAGAAATTTAGAGGTATATATTGAATGTAATGGAAATATGATTAATGTTGGCAGTATTACAGGGCATAATTCTGACGATGCTGTATTTTCATATTCAGAGGAATATATAGAAGATAAATCTTCAAGAGCAATATCAATCAGTTTACCGCTTGATGAAAGAAGCTTTTCACCAGAAAGAACACGATGCTTTTTTGAAAGTCTTTTACCAGAAGGATATACAAGAAGGTGTGTTGCGGGTTGGCTTCATGTTGATGAAAATGATTATATATCAGTTCTTTCAGAATTAGGAAGCGAGTGTCTGGGAGCAATAAGAATAGTAGAAGGTGATATGAATATAACAGAATCTTCTTACAGATTATTATCACATGAAGAATTGCTGGAATTTGCAAGAGAAGGTGCAACTAAGTCAGCGGAACTGGTTATTAAATCACATTTATCATTGGCTGGGGCATCAGGAAAGACCGGATTATATTATGACAGGAATAATAATGAATGGTATCAGCCAGCGGGACTGGCACCAAGTACACATATATTAAAGCAGAGCCATGTAAGGTTAAAAAAGATTGTTGCTAATGAACAGTTATGTTTGCTGACAGCAAGAAAACTAGGAATTAGGACACCAGATAGTTTTATTATTAATCTTAATGATAAAGAAGATGATTTTTTATTTGCAACTGAAAGATATGACAGAAAGATTTTAGATACATCCAAAGAATTAATGGGGAAGAAAGTTCCATTAAGACTTCATCAGGAGGATTTTGCACAGGCACTTGGAATTACAGCGTCACAAAAATACGAGAAAAACGGGAAAGATTATTTAGCAGATGCATTTGAACTAATAAAAAATTATTCAAGCAATCCAATTGAAGATCAGATAAGGCTATGGGATTTATGTATATTTAATTATCTTATAGGTAATACAGATAATCATGTTAAAAATATTGCTCTTTTATATAGTGAGGATTTAAAAGGAATAAGATTAGCTCCTGCATATGATTTATTAAGTACTGTTATATATGACAGCAGCACAGAGAAAATGTCGCTTAACATAGATGGCGAATATGATATAAGGAATATAAATCAGAAGTCGTTTGAGAATGAGGCAAAGAAACTTGGTCTTGGAAAAGGAATAGCAACGCAGCATTTTTTAAGTATGGTTGAAAAATTTGAGATGGCACTTGAACAATCAACATATGAACTTGAGGAGCAGGGATATGGAGTTGCAGTCGATATACAGAAACAAATATTAAAAAAAGCAGGAATTCACAACTTTAAATTGACTAATTCGTAATTTAATTATATCATAAGTAATTAGGGACACTTTGTTTCACTAAAGTATAATGGGAGGAAGTTATATGTATTCATTTGATGAAGTATTAAACTATGATCCAGACCTTGCTAAGGCTATGGATGATGAACTTGGAAGACAGAGAAGCCACATCGAGCTTATCGCTTCTGAGAACCTTGTAAGTAAGGCAGTTATGGCTGCTATGGGAAGCCCTCTTACTAATAAGTATGCAGAAGGATATCCTGGAAAGAGATATTACGGCGGTTGTGAGTATGTAGATGTTGTTGAGACACTTGCAATTGAAAGAGCCAAGAAGCTTTTTGGCTGTGAATATGCAAATGTACAGCCACATTCAGGAGCACAGGCTAACTTAGCTGTATTCTTTGCACTTGTTAATCCTGGAGATACAGTTATGGGTATGAGCCTTGACTGTGGTGGACATTTATCACATGGTTCACCAGTTAATATTTCTGGAAAATACTTTAACATCGTTCCTTATGGTGTTACAGCAGACGGATTTATTGATTATGATGAAGTATTAAGAATTGCTAAGGAATGCAAGCCTAAGATGATTATTGCAGGAGCTTCTGCTTATGCAAGAACAATCGACTTCAAGAAGTTCAGAGAAATCTGTGATGAAGTTGGCGCATTACTTATGGTAGATATGGCGCATATTGCAGGTCTTGTAGCCGGTGGTGCACACCCAAGCCCAATTCCATATGCAGATGTTACAACAACAACAACACATAAGACACTCCGTGGACCAAGAGGAGGTATGATTCTTGCTTCAGCAGAGGCAGCAGAGAAGTTCAAGCTTAACAAGGCTGTATTCCCTGGAATTCAGGGCGGACCTCTTATGCATGTTATTGCTGGTAAGGCAGTGTGCTTAAAGGAAGCGCTTGACCCAAGCTTTAAGGTATATGCTGAAAATGTTGTTAAGAATGCATCAGCACTTGCTAACGGACTTATGAACAGAGGCTTTGATATCGTATCTGGTGGTACAGATAACCACCTTATGCTTGTTAACCTCTTAAGCAAGGGAAAGACTGGTAAGGAAGTTGAGAAGCTTCTTGATGCAGCTAACATTACATGTAACAAGAATACAATTCCTAATGACCCAGCTTCTCCATTCGTAACAAGCGGTATCAGACTTGGTACAGCAGCCGTTACAACAAGAGGCTTCAATGAGGCTGATATGGATGTTGTTGCAGAAGCAATTGCTATGCTTGTTGATGATGTAGATGCTAACCAGGCTAAGGCAATGGAACTTGTTAAGGGACTTACAGATAAGTACCCACTTTACGAATAAAGAAATTTTTAGAAAATCACCTTATGAATTAAGGAAAAAACGCATATTTTTATTGTTGCAATTTCACGCACTTGGGACTATAGTTAGTGTCGAAGTGCAAAGGGGCACGAAAGTGAAAAGCTTTCGTGCCCCTTTCTTACATTTCAGGAAACTAAGAAAGGTGTGTGGCGTTATGGGAAAGTTAGAAGGAAAAGTAGCGGTAATTACCGGAGCATCCAAAGGCATCGGTGAAGGAATCGCCAAAGTATATGCGAAATATGGTGCAAAATGTGTGCTTGCAGCAAGAGGTCCTAAGGTGCTTGAACTTGCAGAGCAGTTGAAAAGCGAAGGGTATGAGGCAACAGGTGTTCAGGTTGATGTATCTGATTACAAGAGTGTTGAAAGAATTGTTGAGACTGCCGAGAAAACATATGGAAAGATTGATGTGCTTGTATGTAACGCGGGTGTATGTGTTCTTGAAGACTTTCTTGAAGATGACACATTTGAAAATAGGGACTTACATCTTGATATTAATGTCAAAGGTGCATGGAATGTGGCAAAAGCTGTTATTCCAAGCATGATAGCAAATGGTGGTGGTGCAATCGTAGTTACAAGCTCTGTAACAGGAGATATGGTTGCTGATCCTGGAGAGGTTGCATATGCAACATCTAAGGCGGCACTGGTAGGATTTACGAAGGCACTTGCAAGAGAATTTGCAGATAAGAATATAAGAGTTAATGCAATATGTCCGGGATATGTAAGGACACCGCTTGTTGAAGGAATGGCAAAGCAGTCAGACCCGGAGAATCCGGAGAGAGCAATACAGGCAATTGCAGATGCAGTTCCTTTAAAGAGGCTGGCTGACCCTGAGGAGGTTGGAGAACTTGCAGCATTCCTTGGATGTTATGAATCAAGCTACATAACCGGAACACAGATAGTTATTGATGGCGGAAGCACATTGCCGGAAACAACATCTATGGGACAGTAATTAAATATAAGAAAAGTACAAAGGCGTACATGAATCGGATAGATTTGTGTACGCCTTTTCTGATTGGAGGATAATGACATGGCATTTGAAAATGTTGATTTATTTGATGCGGTTGCAAATGCTTCGCTTGAAAAATACGGATGGCAGGACAGATGTGAGGCGAAACTCATAGTGCTGTCGGAGAATGCAACCTATATGATCAAGAACAAAGAAACAGGTGAAAAAGAGGGAGTGCTTAGAATAAGCAGACCAGGTTATCACACATTGGATGAGCTTAATTCAGAGATGAAGTGGTTAAGACAGATTAATGACTACACACCGCTTCTTGTAGCTAATCCTATAAAAGGGCTTGATGGTAAGAATATACAGGAGATTACAGGACCGGATGGAAATGTATATTTCTGCGTTATATGTGATTTTCTTCTGGGAGAAGCACCTGATGAGAATAACGAGGAGCAGATGGTAAAGCAGTTCAGATATCTCGGTGAGACAACAGCTTATCTTCACCGTCAGACAGAGATATGGAACGGAACAGACAAGCTTGACCGTATGGTATGGACTTACGACACGATAATAGGTGAACATGCTGCATGGGGTGACTGGAGAGCATTTCCAGAGATGACCCCGGAGGCAGAAAATATATTGTCAGAGGTTTCAAGAATTATTAAGAGAAGACTTGAAAGATATGGAACTAATGAGAATAATTTTGGACTCATACATGCAGATTTAAGATTAGCTAATCTGCTTATTGAGGGCGACCAGATTAAGGTTATTGATTTTGATGACTGCGGTTTTGGATGGCACTTACATGACCTTGCGTCAGCACTTAGTTTTATTGAGGACAAGCCAATTGTTCCAAAGCTTGTAAATGCATGGCTTGCAGGATATAAGAAGGTTCTTCCGTTCACTGATACGGATTTTGAAGAAATAGACACATTTATAATGATGAGAAGATTACAGCTTACTGCATGGCTTGCATCTCATCAGGAATCAGGTCCGGTAGCAGAATTAAGTGTCGGCTGGATGGACGGAACCATGGAATTAGCCGAAAGGTATCTTAGATTATTTGGCTAGGCACATAAGAAATCTTCGTGACAACAAATCATGAACAACAATAAGGGAGGAAGCTATTATGGGCGAAAAGAAAACAAATGCATTATCTAAATCAATGAAGCTGATTTATGTATATGCGATGGCAACGGGAGCAATATTTACATTTATGTGTTACTGGGATGGTATATTCATGTCATATACAGGTCCCGGAACATTCTTGGCATTTGCACTTATGACACTGGCAGTACTGCCGACAGCATTTGTGTATGCTGAATTCTCGACAATGTTACCAAGTACAGGTTCGTGTCTGGTATTCAATACGGTAAGTATTAACAAGCATGCAGGTTTCTGGTCAGCGTGGCTTATCATGTGTGCATGGATAGCCGTTCCTGCAGCAGGTGTACTTGGAATTATCGAATGGTTAAATCATCAGTTTGGCTTAGGACTTACAGGCGGCAAGGCAGTTATTGTCGGTTCATTAGTACTGTGCTTCTGGTGTGTACTCAGTCTTTATAAAAATGTTGTAGCAGGCAAGGTTCAGTCATTCATGCTTATGGCTGGTATCGCAGGTATTCTTATATGTTCATTACTTTTCCTGTTCAGCGGACACTGGAGCATTGCTAATTTCGCAGATTTCTTTACAAGCAGCAATGAAAAGCAGTGGGGTGGTAATTTTGCAACCGGTATTGCATGGGTTGTTGGCTGTTCATTTATGATAACACCATATTTCGGATTCGAGACAGTACCAGCAATGGTTGAGGAGGGCGACTTCCCAATTAAGGACCAGAAGAAAGCTATTCTTGGTTCCGTTATAACATGTGGTGCTATATATACAATTTTCTACTTCTGTCTTGCAGGTGCAATGCCTTGGGCAGAGCTTACTAATGGCGGTGACTGCCACCCATTCATCACATTTGAAGCATTACAGTACTGCTTCGGTGATAAGATTGCATGGTTTGTCCTTATAATGGGTATTGTCGGAGTTGTATTCCCAATTGGTACATCAGTACTTGGTTTCTGGTATTCAGGCGTCCGTATGATATACGCTATGGGTCGTCAGAATTTCCTCCCAAAGCAGTTTTCATACACTAATAAGTACAACCAGCCAACACTTCCTAACATACTTATTCTTGTTGTAAGTATTGGATTCATTGCAATGCAGAGTATTACAGCATTCTTTGACCTTATGGCATTCGCATGTGCATTGTGTTATGTGATTACTTCAATATCTTCACTGGTGCTTTTAAAGAAGCATCCTGAATGGGAGCGTTCATACAAATGTGCAACAGGACTTAAGGTTGCATCTCTTATAATCATGGCAATTATCGCATTCTTCTGTACTATCGGTATCGGAAAGGCAACATGGTTAGGATTTGCAGGATATATGGGTGTAGGTCTTATCCTATGGCTGTATATGATTCTTATTAAGTGGAAGCATGAAAAGGTATGGATGAAGACACCTGATGGTGATAAGGAATATTAGGGTGTGAAAACAGAGAGGACAAAGATGCCGTATGAAGATATCTATAATGAGATGGCATCATAATAACATAGAAGAGAGGTTATGGATTATGAAAGAATTAGAGATAGTTATAAAGCCTGAGAAGCTTGAGAATCTTAAAAGGATTCTTGACAGTGAGGGTGCAAGAGGTGTAATGATTACAACAATATTTGGCTACGGTCACCAGAAGGGCGCAGGTCAGGTATATACAAGAGATGAAACTCCTGGTATCAATCTTTTACCTAAATTAAGTGTAAGAACTGTCGTAAAAGACGAGATAGTCGAGGGTATAATTAACAAGGTATTGGAAGAACTTAATACTAACAGTTTTGGTGATGGTAAGATATTCATCAAGGATATTGAGGGAGTAGTCAAGATAAGAACCGGTGAAACCGGTAACGACGCTCTGTGATAAAGCTTTCTTACTTCCCTAATCTTTTTATAGAGGCAGCCGTTTTGTTTGATCAACAGGGCGGCTGCCGTTTTTTTGTGTGCCGGATGTTATGTTTTTCATGGTGTCGGATTGGACGTTAAAGCGGAGAGAAGGTATGTTGAAGTCCCAAATGGGAGTTGGAGAGTGTCGGATTGGACGTTAGAGTAGCGGGAAGGCATGAGGAAGTCCAAAATGGGAGTCGAGGCGAGGCGGATTGGACGTTAAAGCAGCGGGAAGGCATGTTGAAGTCCAAAATGGGAGTCGAGGCGTGTCGGATTGGACGTTAGAGTAGCGGGAAGGCATGAGAAAGTCCAAAATGGGAGTCGAGGCGTGTCGGATTGGACGTTAGAGCGGAGGGAAGGCATGAGGAAGTCCAAAATGGGAGTCGAGGAATCTAGGATTGGACGTTAAAGCAGAGAAATGACATGAAATGGTCCAAAAAGATGAACCCACAAAATATGAATAAAAAGACTGGCACGCTTGAAGCTGGAATGAAGGAAGTAAGAAAATATTCTTAATGCACATTTTAATATAAGTGGATCGTATACAACGAATCCATATCAGCCATCGACAGAGCAGCCGACAACTATGAGTTCTACATCAAGCATAGCACAGAGGAGTGATGCGGAAAGCAGTGTTACAGAACGCGTTGCAGAGGTTGCTGCTGATGAAGAAGTTGTAAGAACAGGAGATAGCAGGAAAGCGGTAATGTATGTTTCAATAATTGCTGCAGCAACACTTGTTTCTGTGATAGTTATTATTGCTGACAGAAAGAGAAAAATTTCTGAAAAGTAAAATTTGGAAGTGAAAATATCAGTCATAGGTGATATAATCAACGATAGTTTAAATGAAAAGGAATTAGAAATTATGAGACATTTTTCGAGGACAGAATTAAAGGCAGCTATTAATATGCTTAAGGAGTTTACTGCGAAGGGCAATTTTGCAGTTCTTATGTATATGGGGGATACTGATAAGCTTGAGGTATCACAGACTCTTAATTCGGATATGAGCTGCTTTTTATTATATGGAAGCATCCAGCCACTCGCATTTTTCTTTGCAGAAAATATTCCTATGACTGCGGGTGAGTTAGAAGAGATTATTAACAAACAGTCAGCAGTGTATGAAGAAGAGATGGACAATTACAGAAATGCACTAAAGGAAAGCGGTGCAGATAATGGACTGTTTATTACTAAATATGAAAGTATGATTCATACATTTATTGCATATGATCCTGACCAGAGTGGTGACAGAGACTGTTATGCACCATTTATTGAGGGGGCATTCAATGTTGAACCGGGTAAGGGACAGTTTGTTAATGAAGTTATGAGACTTGAAGTGTATGATGATGAATATGAGGATGACTGTGTAATCCAGAAGAAGCATTTTGTATATCTTCCATCAGTAAAATTCATGGGAGCATTCAATATGCGAATGATGATGAGTATGGTTGATGCACAGTATAACTAACATTTTACAATTCTTAAATTTATATAATATGTTTGAATCCCGGACTCCTGTATAGTATATTAGAAGTAACTTTAAAGAGTGGAGGGGTTGTATGAACAAAGGACATTTTAAAGACAGTCAGGTTGTTAAGGGAATTACGATTGGTGCAGTGCTAATTGTAATATATCTTGCCCTTAACAATGTGACTGGAATTCTTGATTCTATATCATATCTTGCAGGACTTGTAATGCCATTTATAATTGGCGCAGTCATCGCATTTGTATTCAATGTACCTATGAAAGCAATTGAAAAAGGACTTAACAGGCTGTTTGACAAGCGTTGTAAGAAGAAGCATCCCAGACTTATAAGAGTGCTTGCTTATATGCTTACACTGATTTTGATACTGGCTATTATTGCAGGTGTACTTTTTGTGGTTGTGCCTGAACTGGTGAACACAATAGCTGACCTTATAGGGCAGGTGCCAACAGCAGTTAATAATCTTATCAACTGGCTGCAGGTCAAGCTGTCTGCATATCCTGAGTATGAGGAAAAGTTAAGCAGCATATCAATCAACTGGGATTCTGTTCTTTCAAATGTTATGAATTTCCTTTCAATAGGAACTAAAGGTATTATTAATGGCGGAATTGGTGCAATAAGCGGATTTTTCTCAGGAGTCACTAATTTCTTTATTGGATTTGTCTTTTCTGTGTATGTGCTGTTTCAGAAAGAGAGGCTTACAGCGCAATGTAAGAAGCTTATGTATGTGTGCTTGCCTGAGAGCAGGGCAGATAAAATTATTGAAGTGTTAAGACTTACCAACACTACATTCTCTAATTTCCTGTCAGGACAGTGTCTTGAAGCATGTATTCTTGGAACGATGTTTGTTATTACATTGTCTATATTGAGAATGCCTTATGCACTTCTTATAGGAATTATTATTGCGGTTACTGCACTTATTCCGATTGTTGGTGCATTTATCGGATGTATAGTCGGTGTGATTCTTATAATGATGACAAGCCCGTTAAAGGCACTTATATTCGTGGGAGTATTCCTTATATTACAGCAGATTGAAGGTAATCTTATATATCCTCATGTTGTCGGAAGTTCAGTTGGACTGCCGGGAATGTGGGTGCTTGTTGCTGTTACAATCGGTGGCAATCTGTTTGGTATAATGGGGATGCTTACATTTATTCCAATCAGCTCAGTGTGTTATGCGCTGCTTCGGACATATGTGAATAGGAAAGTGGAAGAGAAGGAGATTGACAGAGAGAAGTTTAAGGGGTGATGCCTTCCGGGAATGGAAGTCAGGCGGCTATGCAGCTCGTTTTCAAACACGCTTGCGCTCGTTCTACGACGCAGCGGTACTAAGTTCGCTGGGATTCGTTGGCGTTAAGCCAACTGTCCCAGCTTATTAAGTGCCGGCGTCTTCGCAACGGTTTGAAAACGAGTTGTATAGTCGCCTGACTTCATTCTCACGGAAGACTTTTGTGCGGTGGATTGGCAGGTGGAGTGTAATATGCGGTGGAGCTGTGGTGGCGGATTGGACGCTGGAGTGGTGAAGAGGCATGTGGAAGTCCAAATTGAGTGAGAAAGTGTGGAGGATTGGACCTTACAAGCAAGAGAATGAGGTAAAAGGTCCAGAATTGTTGTGAAATCTGGAAAGATTGGACTTTTTGCTGAATAAGCTGCTTGTAGTGTCCAATCCGCCTTGTAGTCAATGAGTTATTGGACATTAGCATATGAGAAAGCAGAGAAAAAGTCCAATCAGCCAGATTATCATGATATATAATTAATCTGGAAAACATGATACCTATAGGTAGTCGAATATTTGAAAGTCTTATAGGTCGAAAACACATGAGACTATAATGATAGTTAATAAATTAACCTATAAAGTCAGAAAAATCAGTAGCACTATAGGAATATTCAGTCAAAAAATGGTTTTCTATATAAGATTGAATAAGAAAAACTGTGAAATTTACATATAAGTGGTGGATTTTTTATGAATTGATAGGAAGTTACAATGGATTAATGTTAATTCATATAATTCATGTTTTGAATTTCAAGAAATTGAACTCCATGCAACGAACAGGTATTTTACAAATGGTGAAATTTAATATATACTAAAAGAGTAAACATGACAAAGCATGTGAACACATCGCATTTAACTCTGTCGAATAACATGAAATATGTGGTGTAGGAAATGAGAACAATTATTTATGTTAGATGTGATTCATTAAGGGGGATGCAATAATGCATGGAGAATATATAATTATTTATATTATGCTGGATATGATATTTTTGGCTAGATATTTATACATAAAAACTCAATTCTATAAAACTGAAGGTATCGCATATGGTAATAGCAATCATTACTTTTCTGAGTTCCTTATCCGTGACGATAAAGGGTATAATTATGTT
>OLGY01000230.1_pt1 | contig 46049 bp, 35 predicted proteins | sample 1605951 | NCBI WGS metagenome assembly OLGY01 (sample SAMN03283280) | human gut metagenome | biome: human-associated habitat; material: feces | host: Homo sapiens | place: Peru | collected 2012
CTCTGGAAACATTATATGAAACATACGCTCCGATGATGAGAAATGTATGTGTCAATATAACCAATGAGGACGAGGACATAGTGAATGACCTCGTCCAAATGGCGTTTATTCGTGCTTATTATTCTCTCTTCCAACTCCGAGATACTTCAAAGTTTGGAGAATGGGTGGCTACAATTACTAAGAATGTTGCTTTGAAACATCTGGCACAGAAACGAAAGATGCCATTTGTTCCCTTTTCAAGTACGATGGAAGAAGAATTGGAGATAGGTTGTATCTTATCCTCCGATTCGCTATTGGCAGAAAAGGAAATACATGAGTTGATAGACCAATTGCCTAAAGGATATGGGCGAGTGTTTAGAATGTCTGTTATAGAAGGTTATTCGCATCAAGAAATAGCCGAAAAATTGGGCATTGAGCCGCATAGTTCTTCTTCTCAATTGTCAAGGGCAAAGGCTTTGTTGCGTAAGATGATTAACAGAAGGGGGATGGGGATTGTTATATTTGTATTGGTATGCACTCCTCTTGTCATATATTTGCTCAAAGACAGAGGTAAGGAGGAAATACAAAAAATCAATATAGCCAGTGAAAAGAAAAATATAATTAGGCAAGTAGAAAACAAAGCCCCTAATAATGCAGCGAATGTGGCTTCTGCAAATTCAGTTGCAGAAATACGCTGTAATCAATACGGTGTATCATCCATTATTCCTGAGGAAATTCCATCAAATGATAGCATATATACTCCAAAGGATTCCATACAACATAAGTTGGTGGCCGTAGAAAATAATGATAGCATTCTGCCAGATACATGCAAACAACCTTGCATAGAAACAGAGCATTACCTTGCTGACAATGAGCAAACAAGCAAAAAGCATCAATGGCAGTTGCTTGCAGCGGGTTCTCTTGGCTCAGCTTTGGCTCAAAATGCTTACAAGCTGTTTGTGGGTAATACTAGTAGTGATATTGATGGACCTCAACCTTCAGGCCCTGGAACATTCTCAACTTGGGAGGGTTATTATCAATATCTGCAACAGAATGCGCATGATGATATGTCGAAGAAAGATAAAGCTCTGATGGATATTGCCCAAAATAATAAGGGGAAAATCGAGGAACATGAACACCACGACAAGCCAGTTACCTTTGGTCTCTCGGTAACAAAATCATTAGGGAATAATTGGAACTTGGAAACAGGCTTGCAGTATTCTCTGTTAAAGTCCGACTTCACGTTAGGCGAAGGTGCATATTACATCAATCGAAACCAAAAGGTGCATTATTTGGGAATACCTTTGCAAGTGTCGTATAAATGGCTTGATGTCAAGAACTGGTCAGTTTATTCTTCGCTTGGCGGTGCTTTGCATATACCTATATACGGTAAAACCAGCGAAAGGTATATTGTTGGAAATACTACGCCATATATGAATAATTGGCATTTCACACCTTCACTGCAATGGAGTATTGGCACAAGCATTGGAGTGCAATATAAGTTCGCTCCTAAGTGGGGTGTCTATATTGAACCTTCATTCAACTGGTATGTGCCAAACGGCAGCTCTATCCATACAATTTGGACTGAGCATCCGTTCTCTTTCACAATACCTTTCGGCATTAGGTTTACATGGTAATACTCTCGTCATGCAGTCTTTTAAACTTTTGTCGCCTCTTATTGATAGAAGCACAAAAGTTTCTGAAAACGGTATGCGAGTGCTATCTTCATTGGAACACCTAACTCACACCTACTCTTTGATAGAGAATATACGAACTTTAATATAAAATGGAAGATTTATGAGAACAACATTATTCGGATGTGTCTTATCAGTACTCATGTTGGCCTCTTGCTCGTCTGAACAAAATGTAACAGAGCCTGTGAGACTGAGCGACATCGTTAATACCGGGTGTACAAGGTCTTTCTCTGCAAAAGAGAGTCGACCTGAGTATTACAGAAGTGAAATGGAAAAGAAGCCCCAAGTGTCTATTTCCGTTGATAAGAATGGGGTGGCAACCTTCAAGTTCACCGACCTTGAAGCTAATTGCATTGTGAATGAATTCCGTCCGTCTGTAAAAACTAATGACGGAGAAATCGCCATAGTGTTGATACCGTATACTCCAGACCCGACAATGGAAGCCGATTGTTATTGCAGATACGATGTAAGTTTCAAACTCAGCAATGTGGCATCAGGCAAATACTGCATGAAAATTTATGAGTCGGATTATTATGGCAAATACGACACCGCACATCCATCTTATGAAGGCTTAGTTTTATTTGCGCCAAACAAGACTTTTGGATTTGACCTTTAACGATTAAAGTCCCATCCGCATATATACTATATGTCGATGGGACTTATTGTTTTGATTATATGGTTGCTGAATATCACAGAGCATCATTGCGTAAACACCCTAACTCAAACATTTTGTTTACGCATTGTTTACGCAGAAACTAAAAACAGCGGCCTACGCCGAAGCGTAAGTCGCTGTAATAGAAGCGTGGACCAGCCTGGGCTTGAACCAGGGACCTCCAGATTATGAGTCTGAGAGATTGATGTTTTATGATTTTTTATATCTGTAGATTTCATTGATACACAACGATTTATTAATTTTGCAATAGTTTATGATATGCCAAGAAATCCCATATCAAAACGACTCTGTTTTCCCATTGTTTTCCCGACAAACATCGGAATACAGGGCGTTTAGACGAGAAAAGAGGAAGTTTGTTTTCCCATTGTTTTCCGAAATTGAGATAATTGGTAAGTTGAGACCTACAGACTATTGGCAAAATGGCAAAGAAACTGGACACTACTTACAAGAGCGCAAGGTACGGAAGTTGTACTTATGCCCTTATCCTTGACAAGCGTCACCCCAAGAAAGACCGGGAGACGTTTCCTGTCGCAATGCGCTATACTATAGACCGAAAATCATGGTATAGTTTTGTTGCTGGCGAATTTACGGAAGAAGATTTTGCGAGAGTATGCACGCTAAGTGCAAAGGCAGTGCGTTCAGAACTCTATGAAAAGAAGATGGAGTTTGATGCTATCTTTGATGCCCAAACCGAGATGATTGAGCGTTTGGGCAATAGTCTGTCGCTCGAACGCATCAAGGCTGTTGTTACTGGGGTAGATACCACGAAAGAAACGTCTTTCATTGGCGTGTGGGAGAAGAAGATTAATTTCTATCTTACAGACAATAATGGTGAGCGTTGTACCACCGCAGAATCATACGAGTATGCCTTGAAGTCCTTTCAGAAGATAATGTGGAACAGACCTATTGTAGGCTTTAAGATTGACAAAGAAGACATAGAGTATTGGAACAACGGCATGATGCATGGCGTAAAAGACGAAACAGGAAACCTTGTCGGCAAGATTAGCAATACAACTCGCGGAATATACCTCCGTTCTTGTCGGGCTGTATGGAACGAGTGCGTCTCCTTGGGCTACCTCACCAATCAAGAATACCCATTCTCCAATATCCAGAAGAAGAAATTGGTGTCTATTCCTGTAGGGGAGTCGAGGAAGCATTGTTACCTTACAGTGGAGCAAATGACAGAATTGTATCGGGTGTTTGTTGAAAAACGCTATCCCGACACTTGGAAGAGCGGATATGCTGAGAGAGCACACTATTCCTTGGGGTTGTTCCTTGCCCAATATCTGTGTAATGGTTTCAACCTTGCCGATGCAGGAGAGTTGACCTATTCTCAATATTATTTCGATACTGGCAGAAAAGCCTTCAAGTTCAAAAGAGTGAAGACCACAAACCGCACTGAGGGCGGCTCTGAGGTGATTATCCCGATCATAGAACCTCTTCAAAGGATTCTTGACGAGATTGCCGCTGAACCTGTACTCAATGGCTTTGTATTTCCAGAGATTCTGCAAGGTGCGACATTGAAAGCAGACAAGCGCAAGCGAATCTCACAAGAGAACTCCAACGTACAGGACAGAATCATCAAAATCTGTCAAGAGGTGCTTCATTGGGAAGTGCGCCCATCGGGAACGTGGTGCCGACATTCATACGGAACAAACCTTGCTCATGCACGTGTGGAACAGCGTTATATATCCGAAAGTATGGGACATTCCACCAATCATTCGATAACAGATAGGTATATCGCCCAATATCCTTTGGAGACTCAATTTGAATATAATAGCAAACTCCTTGACTTGGAACCAAAGATAACGGAGGAGGACATCAACAATATGACGGAAGAACAGAAAACAGCAATGCTTCTGAAACTTTTGACGAAGAAATAATCACATTCAATATATAAAGGTATAACATGGCAAACGAAATATCAACATACACTCACGAAGGGATGGAACTTCCTTTTGAGGATTGGAGCAAAACGCTCCACTCTTTCAATGACTTGGCATCCATCATTCAGTCCACCCATGATGCAGCCCAGTCTTCGGCTGTAAGGGCTATCAACCGTATGCAGACTATGCGCAATTGGCTCATTGGCTATTACATCGTGGAGCTTGAGCAGCACGGCAAGGATAGGGCGGAGTATGGAACACAACTGCTAAAAAAGTTGGAGGAACGAGTGAATAGAAAAGGACTCAATGTTACTCTGTTTCAGACTTCTCGAAACTTCTACGGCTTATACCCACAAATGGGAGGGTTGTTTGTTCCAAATGAAATTTATTCAACGTTGTCGAATAAATTGGGAACTGATAGTTCTTTTATAAGCGAACTTGCTGATAGTAAGACTAATGCAATTTGTGCGACAGCGTCGCATAAATTACAAACATCACCAGAAATGATTGTTTCACGCCTTTCTTTTTCTCATCTACGAGAGATTATGAGCGTGGATGACCCTCTTGCCCGTTACTTCTACGAGCAGGAGTGCATCAAGTGTACGTGGTCTGTTCGTGAGCTTCGCCGACAGATTAGTACCAACCTCTATTTCCGTGCAGGCATCAGTGCCAATCCAGAGAAAATGCTTTCATTGCCATCGGTGCAGGGGCATGACTCGGCAGCATTACAGATTCGTCAACCTTTCACTTTTGAGTTTCTCGGATTGAAGGCGCAGGAAATTGTGGATGAACATGATTTGGAGGATGCGCTAATCAGCCATCTGCAAGAGTTTATCCTCGAATTGGGCAAAGGCTTTTGTTTTGAGGCTCGCCAAAAGCGCATCATTATCGATGACGAATATTATTACCCCGACCTTTTGTTTTACAATCGCATTCTGCATTGCGGTGTCATCATTGAACTGAAGAACGAGGAATTTTCGCATGAGAATCTTGGACAACTCAATGCGTATGTATCCTATTATAAGGAGAACGAGATGCAGCTTGGTGATAATCCACCTGTCGGAATTTTGCTATGTACACGAAAGGGAAAGAAAATGGTGGAGTATGCCCTTGCTGGCATGGATAACCAACTCTTTGTTTCCACCTATATGCTCCAGTTGCCAGACAGAAAGACCTTGGAAGATTTCTTGTTGAAGCAGTTGGGTGAATGAAACGTTTTCTCAAATTGCCACCTAATAGCAGTAACATAGCAGATGGAGATAAGAAATTTCAAAAAGAACGCCATGAGGGATGCGCTTGACAAAGTGCATTTTTGGAAGCAGGAACACCAAGAGGATTACTCACGCTTCTCATTGGATATGATGAAGATGATGCGCAACGATTTCAGCCAAATTGAACGCATATTCAAAATGGCTGCGAAATATGTGCCTACATCCGTGCTTATTGAGTGTCGGAAACTATTTGTGTCCAACACAGATACCGTTCTGTCAGATGAAGAAAAGACAGCCGTGGCTATACGTGTTGTCGATGAAATGATGGCTTTCACTGGCTATCTGCGATTGGGTTTCTATTCCGAAGTTATTGGTAGGGATAAGAATGAAACAAACGAAGACCTAATCTTGATAAGGGAATATGGTCTTGTTGACAAGGATATGAGTGAGGAAGATGACGATCATCTTTATATCCCTTATGTCTCAGCTAAAGAGTTTTGGGATTCGTTGCCTTCCCTCGTACAAATGGCTGTATTCAATTTTAGCAAAGGGCATACAGCGGAAGAACTTGCAACAATATCAAAGCGAATAATGCTGTCTGCCATTCATGCTCTCCCAGAAATGTATTTCCGTCTTCGTGAAGAAATCTTTGAGGAACGAAATACATTGCTGATGTGTACGCTCTATTATATCTGCTTTGACCATGGACTACCCAAGAGTGCAACGGCATTGAGCAAAGTAAGTCTTAACGACAAACAACTTTCCATCGTGCGTGAAAGTGTCAAAACAATTATAGTAAATCTTGTGGAAACCAGCGTTACGCAAGGTCTTGACAAGAAAGCAGAATGGACAAAACAAAGTAAGGAAATAGAGGACATAGAATTTCGACAGACCATAAAGAACGCCCTTGATAATACGAAAGGGAAGCATGGACGCAGAACCATTCAGCAAGAAGAGCTAAGCATCGACGACATCCTCATCGCAGAGGATAAGTCTGCATTGAAAGGAGCAATCCTATCTGCCCTCAATGATATGGAACATGAATACGAGACCGCTTACATCAAGGCAGCACTACTGCGTACCAACCACCTTGCCCCCAATGTGTCTTTCGCCACTTTCCTGCGTGCAATAAATCAGTTCTTTAGTCGGGAATACAAGTACGACCCTGGCCAAAGGGTAGATTCATTCATCACGATCAACCACAAAGAGTTTTCCGTGTCAAGTAGTTCTAAGTGGCAACGAGCAAGACGGATTATTTCGGGGTTGATAGAGAAATTCAGGAGAAAATCATAAGAAGCCTTTCTGCTCTAGAAATAAGATAATTATCGTAAAATATGCTATAATTACATGGTATTTTTATACCTTTGTAGTCGAAACATTCAAATAGGCAATCATGAAGTTGAATAGAATCAAAACAGTTCTGGTAGAAAAGGATGTGTCGCAAACAGACTTGGCAAAAGAGATTGGCAAAAGTTTCAGCACCGTCAATGCGTATTGCTGCAACAGGCAACAGCCGTCTTTGGAGCTGCTTTATCATATTGCGAAATTTCTATCGGTAAACATAAAAGACCTTTTAGTTGACAACATACAAGAAAAATAATGGAACAGGCACAATATAACTCTTTGTTTTCGTTTATCTGGAATATTGCGACAGACGTACTTGTATATGCTTTTGACAAGAGCGAATACAAGAAAATCATTCTGCCCATGATGGTTCTGAGGAGAATTGACGTTCTGCTCGAACCTACCAAAAAGCAGGTGATTAGCATGAAGGAGAATTTGGACAAGAACCATATTGACAACCAAGCTCCTATATTATATAATGTGACAGGCTACCCTTTCTACAACACCTCGAAGTTTACGATGAAGACATTGCAGAGCGAAATAGACGCTCAGCGACTGAAGATGAACTTCATCGAATATCTGAACGGTTACAGCAAGGATGTGCTTGACATCGTGGAAAAACTGCATCTTCGCCAAGTGATTGACAATCTGACGGAGACAGAACGTCTGGGCAGCATCATTGAGAAATTCACCTCGGACCATATAAATCTCAGCAACAAGCCTGTTCTTGATGACGAGGGCAACGAGACACTTCCTGCGCTCGACAATCACACGATGGGTACTGTATTTGAGGAACTGCTGAGGCGGTTTAACGAGGAGAATAATGTGACCGAGGCTGGTGAGCACTTTACGCCAAGAGATTATGTGAAGTTGCTTGCCGACTTGGCCGTCCAGCCCATTGCCGACCAATTGCAAGACACCACCTATCGCATTTATGACGGTGCTTGCGGCACTGGCGGCATCCTGACCATTGCCCAGGAGCGCATCAAAGAGTTGGGCGCGGAGCGTGGAAAGAACATTACCATCAGCATCTACGGACAGGAACAGGCTCCTGACACATACGCCACGTGCAAGGCTGACCTTATGATTTCTGGAGAGATACACTCTTTCCAGTATAACGAGGGCGGTCAGCAGCGCGAATATATTGCCTACGGTTCAACACTGTCGCAAGACGGTCATGCAGGCGAAACCTACGACTTCTGCATTTCCAATCCTCCGTTTGGCACTCCTTGGAAGGAGGACTTAAAGAAGCGCGGCTTAAAAGAGACGGAAAAAGCGAAGTTTACAGATTCGCGCTTTACCATACTCGACAAAGACGAAAAAGAAATTTCTTTCCTGCCCGACATCAGCGACTGCCAGATGATGTTTCTTGCCAATAACATCAGCCGAATGCAGGACGACACACCGCTTGGCACTCGTATCGTGGAGGTGCATAACGGCTCTTCGCTTTTCACTGGCGATGCTGGCAGCGGGGCAAGCAATCTGCGCAAGTATATCATTGAGAACGACTTGCTTGAAGCCATCATTGCCATGCCCGAAAAGGACTTCTACAACACGGGCATAGGTACGTACGTCTGGATTGTCACCAACCGAAAGGAAGAACGGCGCAAGGGATTGGTGCAACTGATTGATGCTACAAAAATCAGCACTCCGCTGCGCAAGAACCTCGGCGAGAAGAACTGCGAAACTTCCGAAGACGACAGAAAGGCTATCGTCAGGTTGCTCACAGACTTCAAAGAAACGGAGCAAAGCAAGATTTTCCCTAACAAGGAGTTTGGCTATTACAAAGTGACCGTAGAACGCCCATTGCGCATAGTGTACGAGAATCCAGAAAACATCACGCTGCCCGAACTGAAAAAGGCGGAAGACGTGGCACTGCTCCAGCGAGTGCTCGACGCATGGAAAGAGTACCTCGGCGGACACACCGTGGGCGACTATGCCATGTTCATCATGCTCGACCAGATGAGGATAAAAGTACCAGCTGCAAAGATAAAACTCGTGCGCCAGTATCTCGGGCGCAGAGACGAGCGTGCCGACGTGTGCCACACCAAGCCCACTAAACTCGACAGCCCAGTGGAGTGCGACCCCATGCTACGCGACGTAGAGCAAGTGCCATTGCTCTACCCTGGTGGCATAGACGCATTTATGGAGAATGAGGTGAAGCCATACGCTGCTGATGCCTACTACAACGCTGACAGCGTGGTGGTGGGCTATGAGTTGTCATTCACCAAATATTTCTATAAGCCAGTAGAACTGCGCTCCATTGCCGACATCACTGCCGACATCAACAACATTGAGAGCAGTCTGAAAGGAGTGCTCGGTGATATTCTGAATGTATAACCCTAAAACTTTCACATCAATATGAAAAAATACAATGCATATAAAGACAGCGGCGTGAAATGGATTGGGGAGATACCGAGCCATTGGGGATTGCGCAGAGCTAAATATATGTTCAATAAGGAAAAACGTGAAGTTCGTGACATAGATGACGTTGTTACTTGCTTTAGAGATGGAGAAGTGACATTGCGAAAGAATAGGCGAACAACAGGTTTTACAGAATCATTTACAGAAATAGGCTATCAAGGAGTTAGAAAAGGTGATTTGGTTATTCATCAAATGGATGCTTTTGCTGGTTCTATTGGCGTTTCTGATTCAGACGGGAAATGCACATCTGTATATCATTGTTGCACACCTAAAGGCAGCTATGATGCGCATTATTATGCCCATTTGGTAAGATTGATGGCAAAACGTGGATATATACAATCGCTATATAGGGGGATTCGTGAACGGTCTTCGGACTTTAAATTTCCAGTATTTGGTAATCAATTCTTGGCAATTCCACCCCTGCACGAGCAGCAAGCAATAGTTGACTATTTGAAAGATAAAACCTTTAAAATTGAGCAATATGTTTCCGCAAGAGAGAGAGAGAGAGCTGCTTGACAGCTTAAAGCAATCAGAGATTGCAAATGTTGTTACCAAAGGACTGAACCCGAATGTAAAAATGAAAGATTCGGGGATTCCTTGGATTGGGGATATTCCGGAGCATTGGACATTGCGTAGAGTAAAATTCATCTTTACAGAGTCAAAAGATAAGTCCGTGTTAGGTAAAGAAATGCCATTATCCTTGGGAAAGGAAACAGGCATAATACCTTCCTCGGAGAAAAAAAACAAGACAATGGAAAGTGCTTCGTTTGTCGGTTGTAAAATCGTCAACAAAGGAGATATAGTTTTCAATCGTTTTAAGGCAAGACTTTTTGCTATATCCGATTATGAAGGTGTCGTCAGCTCAGACTATGCAGTTTACAAATGTAAAGATTCTGCCGACCCAAGATATATTGTAACCCTATTTGGGACACAGATGTATCGTACAGCATTTGACAGGAAGGCTTCAGGGGTCGGTGATGGATTTAGTCGCTTATACACTGATGACCTATTCTCTTTTTATGCAATATTTCCACCTTTAGAAGAGCAGCAAGCCATCGTCGCCTACATAGACGAGAAACTCCAGAAGATAGACCAGTACATGTCCGACCTTCAGCGAGAGATAGACTACTTGAAGGAGTTTAAACAACGACTGATAAGTGATGCCGTAACGGGGCAGTTATGTGTAACAAAACAATAAGGAGGGCACAGCAATGAGCAAGAAAGAGAAAGACATCGCCTTCTTCGTGGCGTTCTGCATAGAAGAATACAGAGCCGCCAAGGGGTTGACAGGCGAAGAAGTGATGGAGTTATTCGGCAAGTATGGCGTGACAGACTATCTAAGCAAATGCTTTGAGCCGCTCCACACACAAGGGCTGCAGTGGCTGATAGCAGAGATAGACGAGTTTATTGACATCAGAAAAAAGAAAGAAGCATGAAGATATATCACGGAAGTCTGGAAACGGTAGAGCATCCCAAGATACTCCAGCCAAACCGCAAGCTCGACTATGGCGAAGGTTTCTACACCACGACATCAGAAAAGCAAGCCGAGGAATGGGTGGAGCGGCGTATGCTCGAAAAAAAAGCTACACACGGCTATGTCAACATATACGAGTTCGATGCCGAGAAGTTAGAAGAGTTCAAGAGCCTCATATTCACCGAACCGACCGAGGAATGGGCACAGTTTGTCATGGCAAACAGAACCCAAAAAGAGTTTACCCACGACTACGACATCGTGTATGGCCCAGTAGCCAACGATAGAGTGTATTTCCAGTTTGGGCTGTATGAGTCAGGAGCCATCAGCGTAGACACGCTAATCCGTGAACTCAAAACCTACAAACTCGTAGACCAGTACCTATTCCACACGGAGAAGGCACTGACAGCCTTGCATTTCGTAGAATCAAGAAAAATAGAATAGTGATATGTTCCAGATAAACCAAAACAACCTCCACCTGCTACTGCCAGGAAAAGTAAGCTGGCTCGTGGAATACCTCCACGACGACTATGGGTTCTCGCTTCAAGAATGCCTAAACCGCATATATCGCTCAAAGCTATATAAGAAACTGTCGACCGAGAGCACAAAATACTGGCATCTCGGTCCAGTGGATTTGTATAATGAACTGAAAACAGAATTATAAGAAGGAGTATTATTATGCCAACAGATATATCAGAGAAAGGTCTTGAAACAATCCTTGTAGAATACCTCCGCGACAAGCAGGGGTATGAGCAAGGCGTGTCTGACGACTACAAGAAGCAGTACGGAGTTGATACGGAACGTGTAAAGCGATTCATTCTTTCCACACAGAAGGAAAAGGCCGTCAGCACGGGATGCTTTGCCAATGACAATGAGGAGCGCAAGTTCTTCACACGCCTCTCGGCAGAGCTCACCAAGCGTGGCGTTTCAGATGTACTCCGAAAAGGCTTCAGATATATCAGTGAGCTATTTGACATGTATTATCCTTTGCCGTCGGAACTGAACCCTACGGCAAAGAAGTATTACGAGAAGAATATCTTCTGCGTAACCCGACAACTGTTCTACAGCGCGAACAATACCGACAGCATTGACGTGATGCTCTCATTGAACGGTCTGCCCATCATGACTATGGAACTAAAGAACCATTATACAGACCAGACCATAGAAAACGCCATCAAGCAATATCAGAACGACCGCAACCCCAAGGAAGATACATCGGCACTCTTGCTGATGAAGAAACGCTGTGCCGTTCACTTTGCTGTTGACGACGACCTGATAATGATGTGTACCGAGTTGTGCGGAAAATCATCGTGGTTTCTGCCTTTTAACAAAGGTGTCAATGGCGGCGCAGGAAATCCAGCCAATCCCACTGGCATACGCACCTCCTATCTGTGGGAAGACATATTGGGCAAACATTCTTTGTCGGACATTTTGGAGAATTATGCACAGGTCGTAAAGAAGAAAAAGCGAGTCAAGGACAAGAAGACAGGGAAGAAAAAAGATGTGGAGAAGGAACTCGTCATCTGGCCACGCTATCACCAACTGGATGCTGTGCGCCAAATGCTTGACGCTACACGCAAGGGAGGTGTGGGGCAGAAGTTTCTCATCCAACATTCCGCAGGCTCAGGCAAGTCGAACAGCATCACATGGCTCGCCTATCAGCTGGTGGGACTGCTGGACGGAACAACACCTTTGCTCGATAGCGTGATAGTCGTTACCGACAGAATAAACCTCGACTCACAGATACGCGACAACATCAATGCCTTCAAAAGGCTCAAAAACATCGTGGAATGGGCAGACTCGTCAGCCACGCTGAAAGATGCGCTAAAGGACGGAAAGAAGATAATCATCACTATCGTCCATAAGTTCCAATACATACTGGAGACAATAGGGACAGATTTGAAGGACAAGAGGTTTGGCATCATCATAGACGAGGCACACAGTAGCCAGAATGGTTCTTTGTCCGCCAAGATGAATATGGGACTGTCGGGCAATGTTGCAACAGACGGCAAGGATTTGGAGGACAAGCTCAATGCCATCATAGAAGGGCGCAAGATGGTGAAGAATGCCAACTACTATGCCTTTACAGCAACCCCAAAGGCAAAGACGCTGGAAATGTTTGGTACGCCACATACAAAGTCTGACGGCGAGATTGAGCACACGCCATTCCATGAGTACACTATGAAACAGGCCATCGAAGAAGGCTTCATCATGGATGTGCTGAAAAACTACACCACATACGCCAGTTTCTATAAAATAGTAAAGACGGTGGAAGACGACCCTGAGTTTGACAAGAAGCAGGCCCAGAAGAAACTTCGTGCGTGGGTGGAAAGACAGCCTGAAACAATCCATCAGAAAGCCGCTATCATTGTCAACCACTTCCATACCATGGTCATAAACAAAGGAAAGATGGGCGGTGAGGCTCGTGCCATGGTCGTTACAAGTGGCATTCTGCGAGCAATAGACTTCTACTATGAGATAAACCGCCTGTTGGAAGAGCGCAAAAGCCCGTATAAGGCTATTGTAGCTTTCTCAGGAACAAAGGAATACAACGGCAAGCAAGTGACTGAAGCCGACATCAACGGGTTCCCCTCAAAAGACATTGAAGACAACATGGAGGAAGACCCTTATCGCATTCTTGTGGTGGCAAACAAGTTTCAGACTGGTTATGATCAGCCCCTTTTGCATTCTATGTATGTGGACAAGATGCTGACAGATGTAATGGCGGTGCAGACCCTGTCGCGTTTGAACAGATGCCATCCCAAGAAGATAGACACCTTCGTCCTTGATTTTGCCAATGATGAAGAAACCATAAAGGCGGCTTTTCAGAAATATTACAAGACAACCATTCTGTCAAGAGAGAGCGACCCCAACAAGCTGAACGACTATATATCAGCCATTGAGGAAGCCAACATCTATACTGACGATGAGGTGGGCACGCTGAATGAAAAATACTGGAATGGAGTAAGCCGCCAGGAGCTGGACCCGATAGTGAACCTTGCGGTAGACAGATTCAAGGCATTGGATGAAAACAAGCAGATAAGCTGCAAGAGCAGCATAAAGGGATTTCTCAGGACTTACCCATTTATTGCCGCTGTCACTTCATACAAGAGCCTTGAATGGGAGAAACTCAACACCTACTTCATGCTTTTGGTACACAAACTGCCAAAACTGAAGGACGAGGACTTCACTTCTGGACTGATAGAAGCTATCGACTTGGACCAAATGCAGGTGACTAAGTTGGGCGATGCCAAGATTGCGCTGGAGAATACGGATGCAGAAATCGAACCTATCCCCATGGGGAAAGGCAAAGGTGGCAAGAGCGAGCCCGAAATGACAAAACTCAGCGACATATTGGAACAGTTCAACGGCATAAATTGGCAAAACATCGAACTTGCAAAACAGCAGCTTGACGAGTTGCCAAATAGGATAAAGGGCGATGAAGCTTTTGTCAATGCAGCCAAGAACAGCAACAAGGCAACTGCACAGCAGCAGTTCAATTCGTCAATGCTCATGGTCGTGGCAAATATGCTGAATGAGAACACAGAGTTCTGCCGTCAGTACTTGGACAATCCCGACTTCATGAATTTCATCAACGAACGAGTATTCCAGAACGTATATCAGCAAGTGAACTCAGCGAAATAAAACCTATGGTATTGTAGTATGAACAGGCTTGTTATTATAGGAAACGGATTTGACATGGCACATGGTCTCAGAACCAGTTATATGGATTTCATTAACTGGTATTGGGACCAACGTGTCTATGGCTTTATAGGCAAGACAACCAATGTGTCGCAAGATTGCCTTTGCAAATTAGTTATCAAAGAGACAGGTGATTTTAGCTGTTGGAATGTGTTTGCAGCCTCAAATTCATACTTCTTTAAGGATTTATACCAGAAGGAAAGATATTCTGGAAGTGAAGTCTTTCAAGAGATAAAGCAACATCCAGAAACCTTTATGGTTGAATGTAGTCCTTTCTTTGAAACCATCCTCCAATCGATAGAAAGCAAAGGTTGGGTTGATATAGAGAATGACTATTACCAATTACTTAAGGATAGTATCAATAATCCTCGTTGCGAATACACAATCACAGGGCTTAACCAACAGTTAGCATTCATTCAGTCGAAACTTGTTGAGTATCTTAGCACGATAAAAGAGGGCGAATACAAAAGTGAATATCAAAAGGCCATAACGGACTATTTTAATCCTGATGACTTTTCGACAGAAGGCAGAGTAAGGGCATTAGACAATATGGGACTTGATTTTGACCGCCCTTATGACAAACAGTATTTTCAGGAAGAACATGAAAAATTAGCCCCTGAACGTATCATACTTTTGAGTTTTAACTATACCAAAACAGCACAACTGTATGGTGGTAGCAATGTCGTTCACAACTATATTCATGGAGGATTGACACGCCCTGAAACTATCATATTCGGGTATGGTGACGAGTTAGACAAAAACTATCAAGACATTCTCGACAAGAACAACAATGAATTGCTTAAAAATGTCAAGTCAATCAAGTATTTGGAAACAAGACATTATCACGATTTGTTGGAATTTATCTCGTCTAATCCGTTTCAAGTTTTGATTATGGGACATTCCTGCGGAAACTCGGACAGGACTCTGCTCAATACAGTCTTTGAACATGAAAACTGTATATCCATCAAACCATTTTATCATAAGTGGGCAGATGGCAGAGACAATTATTTGGAACTGGTACAGAATATCTCACGATGTTTTACTAATACGAAGTTGTTTAGAGACAGGGTTGTGAATAAAGAACTGTGTCAAACGATGTAAAATGTTCTACCTCTTCATTACGCATCCGTACTCTTCGGAACATTTTCCACAATATCTTCCAACTCCCTATCTACCTTGGATAGTTCATCTTTGGACAAAGCATATAAGCAGTCAATCGCAAGTCGATTGGCTGCTGTTTTTCTGCGAGCGAGGATGGCTTCGGTGCCACCGATGGAGGGGCGGTTTGCACCGCTTGCCTCCAGATGGTTGTTTACTGCGTCACGCATGGTGAACTGTCTCATGCCTGTCTTTGCCCAGTAGATAAGGGCATCGACAGCTACTTTTCTTGTCTTTCTGTATTCATTGTCTGTCATAATTCTGATGTTTTGAGTTTGCTAAAACAGTTTGATACATATCCAAATAGTGATTTCTACAAAGATAATTGCCCAACTAGCAAATGCCAAGCCGAACATCCATGCATAAGTGCGGCCATTGAAGTAAGCACCTTCTTCAACATTTCGGATGCGTTTAAGTTCCATCTGTTGGTGAGCGAATAGAGCGTTTATCCGCTTCTCATGTTCATTAAGTGCTTGCTTGAAGGCTGAAATGGCGGCATCGTTCCGCTCGTTCAACTGGGCAAGTCCTTCATCATTGATACCAACTTTGAGGTTGCTTCGCTCTGCCTTGACAATGGCATTGCAGACTCCGCCAACGATGTTGTCCGTACTCTCTTGGGCAGCAACAAGAGCTATTCTTGTTGATTCCAACTTTTGATAGGCATTGTCCAGTTCCTCCTTGACTTTATTGAGTACCTCTTTGGCAGATTCTATTTCTTCGAGAGTTACTTTGATTTCGTCCTTGCCACTCTCTATGTCCTCGTCTTCCTGCATCTGATTGTACAGATTAAGCACATCCTGTGTGGCATCTTTCTTGTTTCTTCCCATATCGTTTATGTTTGAAAGTTATCGTCTCATGCCTCTCTTTATCGGCTTACAGAGACTGCTTGCCTGTCTTGCGCAGCGTCTCGCCCAGTCACGGTCATCCTCGTCCTTGTCACGTCCCCAACCACTACCAGGACTACCACCGCCACCACATGACTCCGACATAGAGGTGGCAGCATCAAGGTAGTTCATAAAAAGCAGCATCGCCACATTCAGAATGTCATTGTGGCTTGCAGAGCCATTCTCAGGGACTTCGATACAACTGTTCATTGTGTCGTATGCAGTTCTCGGCATGACTATATTGAAACGCTCACCATCGACTTCAATAATCTTCCTCAATCTGGCAGGAAGGACAAGTTTGCCATCATTGACTGTCCGAGACCGACCACTTGAAACTGCCGCATTTTGGCTGTCCATTGTGGTAGCGCTTGGAACGGATGAAGCAGGTCTTTGACCAACTGCAACAGGTGTTGGCTGTGGGCTCAGCCTACGAAAAGTATTTTCTATTTTCGATACCGTGAGGCTTCTACCCACACCCAGTTCTGAAGCTTTGATGGTGCTTCTGCCAAACTTAAAGCGATAGCCATGCACCTTGGCTTGGTCTGTCTTGTCTCGGATTAACTCAATGTCATATCCTTTTGTCCTCAATTTGTCGGCATAGACGTTCCAGTCAAAGGCAGACATGGAACGCAGCACGTCCAGACAAGCATTGGTTATCTTCGCAATGCGTTTCTCACGAATATCCATTGCGTCTTTCCAACCATGATGCTGATTGACTACCTTTGCTGCCATTACAGCACGCTCGCCGATGAACTTCACATCATTGAGATTGCCGTCCATATCAATGCGGTTCACTACCAGATGCAAGTGAGGAATGCCACTCTTGGAATCACGATGAAGGGCGGCAAAATACTGAGAATTGGAAATATTGGTTGGCTTGACCGATGTAGCAGCCTTGCCTTTTCTCTTGCCAATGTGGTCAACTCTGGAAATGGCATCTATCTCACGAATGAACTCTTCAAGACACCTATGCCAATCTTCCATGCTCCAGTTTCGTGCTTCTTCCTCTGATGGAGAAATTTCAAAGCGTATGGAAGTCAGTTCTATGGGCTTCTTGGCGTACCTCTGCTTGAACATGGACTGATGTAGCACCATCTCGTCCCACATACCCATAGGAGGCAGGCCCTCGCTAAGATGATTGGTTTTGACGATGTCCGCACGATTGTTCTTTGTTGCGTAATTGGTCATTGCCTGACCATGTTGAATTGCTGTTGCTTTTGCTATCATACCCTATTGATGAAATTGTCTCTGATGTGGCTCCATTCCTTAATGAGGGAATTGATACCTTGCATCCACCGCGCCATGAAGTCGGCTCTCTTGAATAGTTTCTTCCTCTCTTCCTGCGGCAAAGCATGAAGCGCATTACGTATGCCTATCAGTTCCGCCCTTGCGCCAATCAAACCTTTCAATGCTTCCTGCTCTTCTGCGGTCATTGGCAGGGATGGTTTATGCCCAAGAGCAACATCGTGAAGATAGATACTCTTGCTTCTTCCCGACATTCGGGCGTACTTCAAAACTATGTTGAACTCGTCTTCTGTAAAACGAACATCAATGTGTCTGCTCTTCGGAGGTCTCTTCCTTGAAGTTTTCTCCGAGTTGTTGTGTTTATCTTCTGTCATTGTAAATGCGTTTTGAAAGTTGGAACTTTGATATAAAAGGATTGTCAATGTGAGCCAGCGAACATTCAAGGATGCCTGTAGTTAGTGGTGGGCGAAGCGAAACCGTCTGACACTGGTACTTCTTGTTTAGACTTCCCGTAAACCTACGGCTAACAGAGGTGAAGGACTCTGGTGATAGCGTATTTGCCAAGATTGACTGCTGATGAAAAGAAAGGGAAAAGGAATTTCATACCTCACACCATCGAAAGATGGCGACTCTTGCCGTAGGCGAACGCAATGCTAACTAAACGCCTGTCCCAAGTTGTCCCTCAGTAAAAGAATGAAATTCTTTATTTATCCTATACTCCATAAATTTCTTTTTTGGCAGTTATATTAGGGACAAAGGGACATGAAATAAAAGAAAGGAGATGGTCAGAATGGTAGTTCTGACAGCCAATTTTCTTCTTTTCCCTTTTGTTCTTCTTGTTGAACACTTATTCTCACCCATGGGTGCTTCGCCCGTCCCGTCTTGTCGCAGTATGAAGGGTGCAATCCCTTAACCTTCTCCTGCTCGCTGCGCTCCCATCCGTCCACCAATGACATGAGGCGGTTGATGTACTGGGCTGTGTACTTGGCAAGATTCCTACGTACAAGGTCGTTGGGCAACTCTTCGATAATCTGTCTTGCACATACCATGTTTAGCAGCACCTCTGGTTTGCTGTTAGGTGTTGCTTCGGTATATGCACCTTTCTGATAGGCTGCACGCATGGGAATGCTCCAAGTGTCGTAAGCCTTAGGAACAAGGCGTTCCAAGTAGAGCCTAATGTCATCAAGGATAGGGTCGTTGAGAATGTTTGAATGACACATTTGCACTTCGTTCGCTTTTGCCTCCAATTCTGGACACAAATAGAGGTTCGTGCCTTTCTTATAATAGGTGTATGCCTCTGCCCATAGTTGATGAACTACAGATTGCAAGTTTGAAAGCCAATCGGAAACATGACCATTGCCTTGTACTGGAACAATCCACCAACGACGATTTCCATTGTCGCCTTGTAGGAAGTTGGTCTCGTTAGTGGTGGCTGCAAATACATTGTGGCGCAGATACTCTACTGGCTTGCGGCCATAGGCTGGACGCATACAGTCACTTCTGCGGCTCAGGAAAGCCTTTGCAGCTTCCGCATCGTTGGCTCGTTTCATACCGTTCAGTTCGCTTATCTCGATAATCCAGCCATTCGTGATAGTCTCAACCTTTTCCTTATCGCCACTTGCGAAAGAGAAAGAGTCGTTAAACCATCTGTCACCTATGACTTTAAAAAATGTACTCTTCCCAATACCTTGTGGTCCTGGCAAAGTGAGCACATTGTCGAACTTACAACCAGGCTCAAAGGCACGAGCTACTGCCGCCACAAACCACAACTTAGTCTGTTCTCTGATGAGCGGAGTGTTCTCTGCACCAAGATAGTCGATGATGGCAGTCTCAATGCGAGGTGTGCCGTCCCATTTCTCCTTACAGATGTAGTCTTGCACTGGGTTGAAGTTGCGCTCGGAAGCCGTGGTCTTCAATATCTCAAACACCTTGTTCTGTGTGAGGCGTAAGTCATAGTTCTGCTCCAAATAGTCTTGAATCTTTCCTACGGATTCTTCATCCACCTTGTTCCCATTGACATTGCGGAACAAAGGCGAAAAGGAAATGTCGTCTTGACAAAAGGTGTCAAAGCGAATTTGGCGGAGGTCTTCGTCATGCGTGAAAATCATTCTGAGATTGCTAATGGTCTTTGACACATTCCCTTTGCTGTCGGTGACTAAGTTGTTTTTCCAATCTTCTTCCATACTACTTTCTTATAGAAGTAAAGTCGCCTGCCTTTTTGGCAAGTTCCAAAGCCAGTTCTACATCAACCACTATCTTACGAGCAACCTGAGTGATGGCAGGGGCTATCACCCCGCTCTTCTTGATACGATTAGCCGTAGGAATGCTGCAACCGAATATCTTGGCTATTCCAGCAATACCATGCTCATAATGTCTCTCTTGCACCACCTCGGCAGGTGCCTTTGCCGTTCCTTTATCTGCATTTTGGAGGAGCAAAACAAATTCTTCTCCCGACATCATGCAGACAGGCTTCTCTAACAATTGTTCTATTGTAACGAGTCTTGTCATACAATTTTTGCTTTGTGGTCCGACAGTTGTACTTCCTGACATTCCGATTAAACATCTGTTGTTGGCTCATGAACCATTTTTGAATTTCCGTGATAGATAATCCGTTGGCAAAGGTAGTTCGTTTGGTATAAAGGAACATCATAGATGCTATGCGCCAAAAATAGAGAGAGTTTTTTATGTATGGTTTCTTAGCAGTCGTTAACGAAAGTGCATGGTTTTATGGAGAAAAAGACAGGAGAACTTCAAGGAGGGTAATGTCATAAAGCACATAAGCCTCAAAACCCTAAAAAGAATCTTGTGGCTTTTGTTTCTCTATATAATTGTTGTTTTCCCAAGTTGTTTTGATACTCGGAGAAACCTTATTTACATGCTTTACTTGGAATGGTATGATGTCAAGCTTATTGAAAAATCATGGAGTTTTCAAAAGCAATGTGTTTTCCCATTGTTTTCCGAGAAAAAGAAAAAGCACCTACAGAAACTCTGTAAGTGCTTGATTATCAATGTGGACCAGCTAGGGCTTGAACCTAGGACCTCCAGATTATGAGTCTGTTGCTCTAACCAACTGAGCTACAAGTCCGACTTATACATAAATGGATAAGTTTGCGGATGCAAAGATACTGCTTTTATAGCAGAATGCCAAATTTTTGAACAAAAAAATGTGTGATACATGAAATTTGCGTAACTTTGCAAAGCATATATACATAGTGAGAAACATCTTAAATATACTGTTCGTAATAGTGCTGGCAATGCCTGGTTGCAACGATGTCCACGCCGCCGACCGCAGATACGCGCTTCAGATTATGAAGCGTGTGTTCGGCTATGCTGCTTCGGTAGACACCACGGGGCTGAAGGCGCAGGAGAGCTATGCTTATCTGAAATACGACATCCGTGCCAACAAGCGCAACTATCTGTTGCTCGCCATTCCTACGATGTATGCAATTGCAAACACTGGAGTGCGCGAACATGTGGGCGAGACTTACGACCGTGTGATTATGAAACGTCCGGGCGACATGCGTCTGACGCAGATGCTCGAACGCAACACTATTCCTTACGGCATGCGAACGATGCCTACCGTGCTGAAATATCTCACTCCGCTTATCTACGACGAACTGCTTATCGACGGCCGTATCATTTCGCCTTTCCATCTGCGCAACCGCCGCTTCTACCGCTATAAGGTTAGCCCGTTTATGCGCGGTGCCGTGATTGTGAGTTTCCGCCCGCGACTGAAGAACACCAAACTGGTGCGCGGATGGGCACGTATCGAGGAGTCTACTGGTCGTATTCTGGAGACTTCGTTCGACGGTGAGTACGACCTCGTGCGCTTTCACGTTACGATGACCACCGGCGACGAGGGCGTGAAGACGCTCATGCCCGCACAATGCAACCTCAATGCACGCTTTCTTTTTCTCGGCAACGACATCACTGCCGAATATACTACGGTGTTCGACCTGCCCAAGAGGCTGCCCGACTCTACCCGAATCGTAAACCGCCGCGACACGGCACTGCTCAACATTGTGCGTCCAATACCTACCAACAGCCACGAACAATATCTTTATAGCCGCTACTATGCGGCACGCGATGCTGCGCAAGCCGACACCACAAAACAATCGCACAAGCGCAAAACTTGGACCAAGATACTGTGGAAAAACGTGGGACGCCGACTGCTCATGCGCACACGCCAGAACTTCGGCACCCACTCGCAAGGCAACTTCCGCGTCAGTCCGGTGCTCAATCCTCTGTCGTTCAGCTACAGCGGACGCCGTGGACTGACTTATAAGTTCGACGTACGAGGCTCATACTTCTTCAATGAGCGCCAAGGCTTGCAACTCCGATTCAAGACGGGCTACTCGTTCAAGCAAAAACAGATATACTTCGACTTTCCATTCACCTTCTATATCAATCAGCGACGCAACGCCTACATACGCACCGAGTGGTCGAGCGGACGGCATATATACAATTCGGAGTTGATGGATGCCATACGTCTGGAGCGTAAGGACAGTATCGACTGGTCGCGTCTGAACCTTACCAACTTCCGCGACCACAGTTTCAAGGCTGTTGCCCACTACGACCCGTCGTCGCATTGGGGGCTGGAAGTGGGCATCGTGTCGCACAAGCGTACGGCTATCGACGACCACAGCTTCAACTTCCTTGGTCGCAAAGACTCGTACAATTCTGTGGCGCCTATCGCCGAACTCACCTACCGCCCCATGGGCTACAACGGACCGATATTCACCATCGACTACGAGCGTGGCATACGCGGAATGCTGGGGTCGGACACCGACTACGAGCGCATGGAGATTGACGGACAATACAAGCACCATCTGTCGGCACTGAGCTATCTGCAACTGCGTGCCGGCACCGGATTCTACACCCACAAGGGTTTCGGCAGCTACTTCCTCGACTACTCCAACTTCCGCGAGAACAACATTCCCGGAGGATGGAACGACGACTGGGCGTGCTCGTTTGAGTTGTTGAACAGCGGATGGTACAACGCCTCGAAATACTACGTGCGTGCCAATGCAGCCTACGAGACTCCCCTACTCATTCTGTCATGGCTGCCTATTGCCGGCCGACTGATTGAGAAGGAACGCATATACGTCAATGCTCTCACCGTTAAACAACTCAACCCGTATATCGAATACGGCTACGGATTCTCTACACGAGCATTGTCGTTGGGAATGTTTGTGGCACAGCGCAACTGGCACTTCGACGGCATGGGCTTACGAGTGAACGTAGAATTGTTCAGACACTGGTAAGCCCAAGACCGCTTTTATTTTATTCCGTACATTGCCAACGGCACAGCATGGTTGTGATCGTTAAGATATAGGCGTGTGCCCATGCGATAATGACGATTGGTGAGCGACAGACTGTCTACACGTGACTTGGTGCTTATACCGCCTATGCTGAGCATCGTCGGGAATACCGAAGCACTTGTCTGCACACCCTTATTCAGATTCGACTTCATTGCATCTACTACCGGAGCATACTCACGTGCGTAGCTTTCAGAAGTCCACACGAGCAGCGGAACGTCGGTGTCATACTCCGACGGACGCGGCGAAGCATGGAGGAACAAGCGGCGCGAGTCGTCGAATATGTTCTCGCCATGGTCGGACGTGTACATCATTGCCGACACGGCACCTGTAGAACGCAGCTTCTCAATGATGCTATGCAGTATGTAGTCGGTTTGCAGAATGGTATTGTCGTAGGCATTGACAAGCTGCGGACGGTTCTCGGGCTTAGCCTCAGTGGGCGTGTCGGGCATGAAGCGGGCACGCGACTGGGGATAGCGGTCGCGATAGTTGAAGTGCGAACCGTACATGTGCAGCACAACAAACAGCTTCTTATGACCCTTTGCCAGAGCCTTGTTGAAGAATGGCAACAGTCGCTCGTCGCTCGTTTGCGCCACCACATCATTGTCTGCGCCACTTGCGCCTTCAGCCCCATCGGCCTTTGCGTCAGCCTCGCGTATGAAGATATGTTCGTCAGCCTGACTGCCCAGGAAGTCGATATACGAGTGGTTGGGCTGCTGATTGGAGAGGAACACGGTGTAGAATCCTGCCTCACGGAAAGCCGCCAATATACCCTTCTCGTGATGCAGACGATCATGGTCATCGGCAGTAGCAGCGGTCAGGAGCATCGGCACACTCTTGTGAGTGGTGTTCGACTGCGAGCGCACGTTGCGGAACACGAGCAGTCCGTCGGTTGTCGAGAGCAGCGGATTGGTTGGACGATTATAGCCATACAGCTGGAAGTCGCGCGAGCGGGCTGTCTCGCCTACTACGAGCACATACACCTCAGCCGAGTCCTTGGCATGCTCCGACACTGCATTGAAGCGGAAATCGGCTACATTATCATTGTAATGTGCCGAAAGCGAACTCTCATGCACCGCCAGACACAGATTATAGAACACATTTACGGGATACAGATTGTCCTCAACGTGATATTCAAACTTGCCCTTCTTCTCGTTGCCTTTGGGATAAGCTACGTAGCAGCCTACGAGCAGCAGTGCCAAAGGCAATATCAAACACAACGCACGGCGTATGGCAAGGCGCTGAAATTCGCTGTCGATGCGCACACCCTTAGCCCACTGCCATGCCGCTATTGCGAGCAACGGCAGATAGAGTATGAACACGCCTGCCACGGCTGGCACCAGATTGTCGAGCAGTTCCATAGCCTCACCGGGATTGGTGGTGACGAGATTGAGGAACATGTCGACGGCTATCACACCGTTGCCATATAGATATACGAGCACCATCTGAAACGCTGCGAAGAAGACAAGCAGGAATAGTACCCACACCATGCGCCCGATGCAGCGGTCGAGCGACATGACGAGAGCATAAACCAATATAGGTAGCAACACGCCTACCACATCTGCCATCAATGGTGTATTCTCAGTGAAACATAATGCCACGTTGGGCACCGCCAGCGACAGCACCATGTAGAAGAAGAGGAAGCGTGGAGAGAGTAATAAGCGTAATTTCATTTTTTATAACCTTCGTTCTGTTTCCAGTTCTGATTTTCGTCCATGATGGCCTTAGGAACTGGAAGTATACGGCATGACTTGTCAAAACGCGCACCGGGGAATCCCTTGCGATGGAAACCATACTCGCTCTCGAATGTACCGAAGCGAATCATGTCGTTGCGACGCCAGTTTTCGTCGACAAACTCACGTCCGCGCTCGTCGAGGATGTCCTGCAATGAGGGATTGCCCACAAATTTTGCTGCATGCACATAGGTACGAATCTGATTGAGCAGCGACTCCGGCGTATCGGCATTGGTGGCACGGGCGCCACGCAGCAGAGCCTCAGCCTTGGTCAGGATGATGTCGGCAAAGCGGAAGATAGGCACGTCGTTGCTTTGGTTGCGGTTGTACTCCGAATACTCATTGGGGTTGGGATAGAACTTCAATGAGCGATAGCCCTGGCTCCATCCAGTGGCGTTGGCACCACAGTTGATTTGCTGGCGCGATGTCTCCGAATCGTCCTTGAGGTTGATTTTCTTTGAGAGCACGAGCTGACTGCCCTTGTACATATACGGCTGAATTGTAGCCTCGCCCGTAAGAGCGTCGTGGATGTACACCTTACCGTCGGTAGTGGCACCGAGGATAATCTCGTTGCGGTCGTCGCCCTTCAATGTGAAGAGATTTGAGTACTCCTCGTTCAAGGCGAATATACCTGCGCACGACTTGTTCATCTTGCCACCCAGATAGCCCATAGTGTCGCCATTGTCTACCTTGCGGAATGTACGGTAGCGTCCGTACAGCATGCCCGTAGCATTGACCTTGTCGTAAGGCATGGCGTAGATAAAGTCCTTTATCTGCGGACCGTTGTTGTAGAGGAACTTCTTGCGATAGCTGTCCGAGAGGTCGAAAGGTCCGTTCTGCATGATGTCGTCGCACAGACGCACACATTCGTCAAGCTTTGCATTGCGCGATGTGGCAGCATCGTAATCAGCCACATTGTCGGCAGTGTACACAGCCCAGTTGATGTAGAGCTTCACGAGCAGAGCCTCAGCCATCCAGTAGGTTGGCTTGCCGTATGTGGCAGCGTTGCAGTTCTTGGTGAGCGAGGGCAGACAAGCCTTCAGTTCGCTCTCTATGAACTCAGCCACCTGACGGCGTGGCATACGCTCTACAGCCTCGTCATCGTCGGGCAGACAGTCGAGGATAGGCACATCGCCGAAGCTGTCCATCAGAATGAAGTGATAGAAGGCGCGCATCACACGTGCCGGGGCTATCTGCTCGGGCTTCGCCTTGTCGCCACCCAGGTCTTCTATCACCTGATTACACTTGGTGATGCCCGACGCAAGGTCGGCCCAGTAGTTGAGGGGTTTATTGTCGTACTTGAAGTTGTGCAGTGTTGGGTTCACATTCTCGGCGTTGTCGTAGTAGTCGCCGTCGAAACTGATGCCAGCCACCTCGTCAGACGAGAACGACTGTATGCGGTTGTAGTTGTCGCCCAACTGCTTGCGGAAGGCATAATACACATCCGCCATCTTGGCCTCAAGAGCCACTTCCGACTCCGTTGGATAGTCGGTATATTGTGATTTCACGTCGACATCGAGATTGGTGCAGCTTGTGGCGAGCACCATAGCCGATGAAGCGAGCGCGAAAAGAAGCGATTTCTTCATTTCTTTATTAATGATTGATTAATGGATTTATGGGTCCTTACTATGCCTGACTAAGCCTCTTTGGGCATTGCTGAGCCAATGCTTGTGAAAGCTTGGCAGGGCTTGCTCTGTCTTAGAAGCTGACCTTCATTCCGAGCATGAACGTGCGTGTGTGCGGATAGTAGTCCTTGCGCCAGTCGATGCCCGGAGTCAGTCCGCCGAGCGAAACCTCAGGGTCGCAACCCTTGTATGAGGTCAGCGTGAACACGTTGTTGCAAGTAGCATATACCGAAAGATTGTTGACCCATCCGTGCAGATTGCCGAAGTCGTAGCTCAGCGACATTGACGAGAGGCGCAGGAACGAGCCGTTTTCGATATAACGGTCGGAAGGCGACTGCGAGTTGACGTCGTTGTAGTTCTGGTCGGTCAGAGCCTCGCGGAACACGTTCTTGCCCTTCGGAATCATCGACACAGCATTGTACTGGGCACGCAGTGCGTTGAATATCTTATTGCCGAATACACCCTGGAAGAAGAGTGTGAGGTCCCAGTTCTTGTACGATATGGTGTTGTTCCATCCGAGTGTGAGCTTAGGCTGAGCCGAACCAGTCTTGGTACGGTCGGAATCGGTAGGCTTGATGGTCTTCTCGCCAGTGCGCTCGCCCGTTACGGGGTCGTGCACCCAGAACTGCGACACTCCGTTCTCGTCGTGTCCGGCATACTCGTATGTGTAGAACTGACCGATAGGACTGCCCTCCATCAGACGCTGCACAGCCACACCGGTGTTGCCCGTAATCCAAGGATAGGCAAGGTCCTGATAGCTTACAGAGTAAGCGGCGTTAGAGAGTTTCTTAACGCGGTTGCTATTGTGCGAGAGATTGAGCGATGACGACCACTGCCAGTCCTCGTTCTGCACGGGAATGGCGTTGATGGTAAGTTCAATGCCTCGGTTGGTGATGTCGCCCACATTGGCAGTCATTGTGCCGAAGGGGAAACGGTTGGTCGAAACGGGATAATAATATATAAGGTCGGATGTGCGCTTGTCGTAATATTCGATTGTACCGGTGAGTCGCGAGTTGAAGAATCCGAAGTCTAAGCCTATATTGAACATTCCCGTGCGCTCCCACTTAAGGTCGGGGTTGGCGTTGTTGGTGGCGGCAAGTGTGTGCTTGTTTGATGTCACACCGTTCTCGTCGGTGAATGTGAACCATCCGCTCACACCGTAAGTGCGTCGTGCCGAATAAGCGTCGAAGCCGAGCGAGTTGCCCGATACGCCATAGCCTACGCGCAACTTAAGGTCGGAGAATATCTCAAGGTTGCGCACCCACTCCTCTTCGCCAATGCGCCATGCAGCCGAGAACGAGGGGAATGTAGCCCAACGGTGGTTCTTGCCGAATGCCGACGAACCGTCGCGGCGCAATGTAGCCTGGAAGTTGTAGCGCGAAGCAAACGAGTAATTGACACGTCCGTAGAACGAAATCATACGCAGTGTCGACTCAGCGCCGCTCTCCACAGCATCAATGCCGTCAATCTGGTTGGCGTATGTGAGATTGTAGTACTTCACGGCGTCGTTGTAGAAGTCTTTGACAGTGAGTCCGAAGCCGTCGTTCTCGTTGTTCTGCTCCCACGAGTAGCCCACCATAAGACCCAGGCGATGATAGCCGGGGAAGCTGTGGGTGAAGTTGCCGAATGTCTCAAACACCTGCTTGTTGTCCATATATGTAGAACGGCGAGCCTGACCGTGGGTCTTCACAATCTGCGACTTTGTAGAGTGATACTCCGACAGCACGTTCTGGTTGTACAGATACGAGTACTGTGCGGTCCATGTGAGTTCGGGCAGGATGTTGAGCTCGCCCTTTCCGGTGAGCTGCATGCGTCGGTAGATGGTCTGGTTGGTGTCCTCGTTGATCATAGACAGCGGGTTGTAGTACTGGGTAGTGCTGGTCGATTCGCTCCACGAGCCGTCGGCGTTGCGCACGGGCTGACATGGCGAGTAGTATACCATAGCGTCGGTCACGCTGATGCCCTGCTCCTGCGCCTCAATACCCTTCTTGGTGGTCTGGCTGCCATTAACGCCGAGCGACAGCTGCAGGTGGTCCTTGAGCACCTTTGAGTGTGCCAGAGCACGCGCTCCGAAACGCTCAAGCTCCGACGAGCGTATCACACCCTGATGATTGAGATAGCTCAGCGACACGTTGTAGCCCGAACGGGCGTTGCCACCCGACACAGCGAGGTTGTGATTGTGCGACATTCCGGTGCGCTGCACTTCCTTCTGCCAGTCGACATTGCCTCCCATGTCATTAGCCAGCTCAAAGCCGTGCTGCTTGGCATAGGCTCTGAGTTCGTCGGCCGAGGCGAGGTCGAGATATTTAGCCACCGACTCGAAAGCTGCATAGCCGTTGTATGTGACGCGAGCCGAGCCTGCCGAGCCATGCTTAGTGGTGACGATGATAACGCCATTGGCGGCTTTCGAACCATAGATGGCTGTGGCTGTAGCGTCACGAAGGATATCTATCGACTCGATATCGTCGGTAGCTACAAGCGAGAGGTCGACGCCTGGCACGCCGTCGACTATATAATAAGGCTCCATGGCTGCGCCCGTACGCAATGTTGATGCGCCGCGCAGGGTGATGGAAGGAGCAGCATTGGGGTCGCCACTGTTCGACACGGTGAGTCCGGGCACCTTGCCTTGCAACAATTGTGCAGGCGATGTGTACACACCCTGATTGAGGTCGGTCGACTGGATTGTAGTGATTGAGCTGGTTACGTCCTTTCGACGCATCTTGCCATAACCTACTACCACAATCTCACTCAGCTTGAGTGTGTCGCGTCGCGAGTCCACATGATCGGGACTGTCTGAATCTTCGGCTGCAAATGTGTTTGCACTAATGCCCGTCGCGAGCAAGGCCATGATTAGCTTTTTGTCTAAAATCATTATTATTGTTTTTAGTTGACAAGTTGACGAGTCAACGAGTAGACAAGGAGAAATCTACTTGTCTACTCGTAAACTCGTCACTAGTTTGCTTTCTATTAAAATGCTTCGTTTATATTGAAGATAAATCCGCTCTGTCCTGATTTGCCAAGTCCGTAGTCAAGACGCACGTTCACGTTCTTCTTGAACTCCCAACGATAGCCGATGCCGTAGTTGGGCAATATATGATTCATCTTGATTTGGCTGAACTTAGGAAATACTGTACCGGCACCTGCCCACACTGCGATGCCATTGCGGCGCCATACATGCTGACGCAGCTCTATCTGCGCCTCCACCTTGTGCTTGTCGCGATAGCGTCCCTGATAATATCCGCGCATTGAGTAGCTGTCGCCCAGAAGCGCGAGCATCGACCACTGCGGATTGCCGAAGTTGAACTGCGTGCGCAGGTCGCCTGCCAGCGTTGCTCCCTTCCACACTGGCAGATAAGCGTCCATGCGCAAATCGGTGGTAGAGAAGGCGTGCTTGTTGCCCATGAACTTTGGGCGGAACAACTGCTGCACCTGAAAGAAGACGCCCTGCTTAGGTGCGGTGAGATTGTCGCGGGTGTCGTAGAGCAAGGTCAGTCCGGCACCAGCATTGAACGACTCTCTGCGCTGCCCCTCTATTAGTTCGGGACGCTCCATTTCATGGCCATACACATAGTCGAACGCCACGGTAGGACCAATGAACAGATTGTCGGCGGTGCGTATGAGCCAACTCGCCTTGGCCTGAGCCTGCCAGCGCTTCATCTTGCTCTTGTTGTCGTCGTTGTCGCCCATATCGTAGCCCAGACCCCAGATGTAGCAGGGGAAGGAATAGAAGTAGAGCGTATAGTCGATGCGGTGGGTGTCGTGCGGAAACTTATGCACGCCGCGCACACCGAGCATGTAGAAGCCCACTGTCGATACGTCGCCAAAGAGCGACACATTGCTTGGAGCCGAAAGCGAATCGGTAGGGTCCGAGCGATACAGTCCGGCAGCTACGAGTCCCAGTCCGAGCTTGGTGTCGGTGCTGTAGTGCGGTCCGCCGATTATGCTGAAGTCGAATCGCTTGTTCTTCTTCTCCTTGTTAGCGTCGTTGAAGTAGTCGAGAAAGCGGGTCATGAATCCGCGCTTCTTGGGTGTCTGCACAGTGGAGGTATCGATGGCTGTGGTGTCGACCATCTCTGCCGCTGCCATAGGCATTGCCGAAAGCAGCATGGCGACTATTGCGATAAGTGAGCGATGGAGCATGAATGAGTTTTGAATTTTGAATTTTGAGTTTTGAGTTTTGAATTGCTTGCTTACATATCAATAGACAAGACCTGCTTATTAATATACAAGACCAACGTTGTCTACCCAGAATGTGTTGCCAACAGTGCCTACGTATGCGCCGCCGTGGCTCGACGAGAACTGCAGCACGATGTGTGTAGGCGTAGCGTCGGCTGGTGCCCATCCGGTTTCCTTAACGAGCACGTTCTTGCCCTTTGAGTTGCGGGCGTAGTCGTGAGAGCGCAGTCCCATAGTGGCAGCGTTGTAGAACGACTGACCGGTGATGTTGCCATAATGAATCTCGTATGTAGCATCCTCAATCCACTTGCCTGTAGACTTGCCATACTTCACCACGACGGTGCCTACGCGCTGTGCGGTGATGTTGCCATTGGCATCCTCATGACGCTTCTGCAAGAGCAGCATGGCTATGCAGTAGTCGGCACCAGGCACTGTTGTGACCTTGGAGAATCCGGTCTGGCGTATACGGTTAGGCGTTCCGGGCACCTGCACCTTGTAGTCGTAGCGCAATGCCTTAGGACGATGGGTGAAGGGGATGCCGAAGTTGAGCGCCTTCGGACCGTCCTTGGTGCCGGTGATAGGCTCCTTCATGTCGCCGAGGAATATGCTTCCGGCTGCAAGCACCTTGATGTTGATGAGTCCCAAGACCTTGCAGGTCTCGATATGGGTGGTCATCTTGACACAATGGCCCGAACCGTGGTTGTCGCGATAGACAGAGTTGTTGGTCTTGGTGATGCCCGACACCTTAGCCATGACATTGCTGGTGCCCCAAGGCGAACCGCCGAGATTGACGTAGGCATTGTTGCCCGTGAGGTTTCTGTTGGGTCCTATCTCATAAAGGGTCTTAGTCTGTCCGCCGATAACTGCCGACTCGTGAATTTGGCGAGTCACCCATGTATCGAAATTGCCATACTTAAACGGTACGAACTTGCCTTGCGCCATCGACATAACCGACACGGCGAAGAATAAAATGGCTGTCAACACAGTCTTGCATGTAGAATGATTCATTGCTGTTGTGTTTTATGATTAACTTGTTGTTATTTCCTAAAAAGTATAATTCTTTTTACACTTCAATCTTATTTCAAAATGGTTGCAAAACCGTGTCTACACACGGCTATATCGCTGAATTTAAGGCACAAAGGTAAACAAAAAAGGCTGAAAGGAAACTCTTTTGATGTTAAAAGTTTCCTTTCAGCCTTGTATTTTGCCCTTTTAGTATACAAAAGGGGATATTTGAGCTATACGTTGTATTACTTAGTAGCTATCTCCACTGCTTTTGCCACGATGCGGTTCTGCTCGTTCATTATGCGATAATATTCGTTCATATCCCAGATGTCGCGGGCTATGAGAGCCTTCAGCTGCACACTGAGCATGGGCAGTGTCTTGTCGCATTCGGCCTTCGAGAAGGGTTTGAGCTTCAAGCGTTCGGCCTCGGCAAAGATGCTGTCGGTCATTGCCTGCGGCACCTTGTAGTTGCGTGCGAAATCGTCGAACGATGTATAGCGAGCCTTCAGCTCTGCGCGATGCTCGTCGACGTAGCGCAGTGTGGTGTTGATGACAAGCGAGCGTGCCACAATCTGACGATGCAGAGCTGTGAACTGCGTTGTGTCGAGCGGTACGAAAACGTCGGGCATGATGCCTCCGCCTCCATACACCGTGCGATGACGGCGCAGTGTCTGACACTTCAGCGAGTCGGCAAAGTGTATCGAGTCTGCCGAGTAGAGCTCGCCATGCTTGTATCGTTTCTCGATGTCCATAGCGTAGTCTTCCTGGTCGCCCTTGGCGTAGGGCTTCTGAATGCATCGACCCGACGGTGTGTAGTAGTGAGCCACGGTGAGGCGTATCATCGAGCCATCGTCAAACTCGATAGGGCGCTGCACGAGTCCCTTGCCAAACGAGCGGCGGCCTATGATGGTGCCGCGGTCCTGGTCTTGCATTGCACCCGACAATATCTCGGCAGCCGAAGCTGTATATTCGTTGACAAGCACGTAAACCTTGCCCTTTGTAAAGCGTCCGTTGCCCGGAGCACGATATTCCATGCGTCGCTGGGCGCGTCCTTCGGTGTAGACGATGAGGTCGTTCTTCTGAAGGAACTCCTCAATAATCTTCACCGATGCCTGCAGATAGCCTCCGCCGTTGTCCTGAAGGTCAATGATGAGGTCGCGCATGCCGTCGGTCTGCAACGAGTCGACAGCCTTCATAAACTCGCCATAGGTGGTTGCTCCAAACGAGCCGATACGTATGTATCCCAAGTGCGGGCGTATCATGTAGTAGGCATCAACCGAATATACGGGTATCTTGCCGCGTGTCACGGTGAAGTAGAGCAGTTCGTTGACGCCACGGCGCTTGATGCCGAGCTTTATCTTCGAGCCACGCGGACCACGCAGACGTCGCATTATCTCCGCACGTTCCATCTTGACACCCGAAATGGCGGTGTCGGCAACGGTGATGATACGGTCGCCGGCGAGTATGCCCACCTTCTCCGACGGGCCTTTCGACACGGGCTGTATGACGAGCAGTGTGTCCTCAACCATGTTGAACTGAATGCCTATGCCGTCGAACGATCCGTTGAGCGGCTCGTTGAGGGCCTTCGTCTCCTTGGCTGTAGAGTACGACGAGTGGGGGTCGAGTTCCTTCAGCATGCCGCGTATGGCATCCTCAACAAGCTTCGGCTGATTGACCGAGTCGACATACAGCTGCGATATTGCCATCTCAGCCAACTGAAGTTTGCGCAAGGGGTGCTGCCTTTGGGCGTTGGCGCTCGTTCCTGCCACAAGCGTAAGGAGCAGGACAAGCAAGGTTTTCATGATTTTCATTTGTTGTTTGTTTAGTCGCATCCGTTTTATTCGTCGGCAAGGGTGTCGTCCTCAGGCAGGTCTTCCTCCACCACCAGATTGTCGATTATGAAGTTCTGACGTTCCATAGTGTTCTTGCCCATATAGTATTCGAGGAGCTTCTGCACCTGGTCGGTCTTGTGCAGAGTGACCTGTTCGAGTCGCATCTCCGGACCGATGAAGTGGGCAAACTCCTCGGGCGAAATCTCGCCGAGACCCTTGAATCGGGTAATCTCGGGGTCGGGTCCGAGGTCGCGTATTGCCTGCTGGCGCTCCTCGTCGCTATAGCAGTAGCGTGTGATGAAGTCGCTCTTCTTCTCCTTGCCCGTGAGTCGGGCGTCGGCATCGGCTATGGCTTGCTTGTTCTTTATCTTCGTGCGACGGTTGCGCACGCGGAACAGCGGCGTCTGCAACACATAGACATGGCCCTTCTTGATGAGGTCGGGGAAGAACTGCAGGAAGAATGTGATGATGAGCAGGCGTATGTGCATGCCGTCGACATCGGCATCGGTAGCCACGATTACCTTGTTGTAGCGCAGCGAGTCAAGTCCGTCCTCAATGTCGAGGGCAGCCTGGAGCAGGTTGAACTCCTCGTTCTCGTACACCACCTTCTTGGTCAATCCATATGAGTTGAGAGGTTTGCCTCGCAGCGAGAACACCGCCTGGGTGTTGACGTCGCGGCTCTTGGTGATTGATCCGCTGGCTGAGTCGCCCTCAGTGATGAATATGCTCGACTCTTCCTTGCGCTCGTTTTTGGCGTCGGAGTAGTGTATGCGGCAGTCGCGCAGCTTGCGGTTGTGCAGATTGGCCTTCTTGGCACGCTCGCGTGCGAGCTTTGTCACGCCAGCCATTGCCTTGCGCTCGCGCTCACTCTCGGTTATCTTCTGCTGCATCACCTCTGCTACGTCGGCATGTATGTGCAGATAGTTGTCCACTTCGAGCTTTACGAAGTCGCCTACATACTTGTTGATGCTTTCGCCTTCGGGTGCCATCTGCAGCGAACCGAGCTTAATCTTGGTCTGACTCTCAAACATCGGTTCCTCGACGTTGATGGCTATGGCTGCAACCAGACCGTTGCGAATGTCTGTAAATTCGTAGTTCTTGCCGAAAAAGTCTTTGATAGTGCGGGCTATGTGCTCCTTGAATGCGCTCTGATGAGTACCGCCCTGAGTGGTGTGCTGTCCGTTGACAAACGAGTGATACTCCTCGCCATACTGATTGGTATGGGTGAAGGCAATCTCTATGTCCTCGCCCTTCATGTGTATGATGGGATAGAGGGGGTCGACGGTCATAGTGTCGGTGAGCAGGTCGGCAAGTCCGTTGCGCGAGAGGATGCGATGGCCGTTGTACATGATGGTAAGCCCCGTGTTGAGATAGGTGTAGTTGCGGAGCATTGTCTCCACGATGTCGTCGTGGAAGGAGTAGCCCGTGAACAGTGTCGGGTCGGGCTCGAAGAATATGAAGGTTCCGTTCTCGTCGGCAGTGTCCTCGGTATGGTCGCTCACAAGGTTGCCGCGCTCAAACTTCAGTGCTCTGACCACACCGTCGCGATACGACCTCACCTCGAAGTGGGCGCTCAAGGCGTTGACCGCCTTCACACCCACACCGTTCAGTCCGACGCTCTTCTTGAACGCCTTAGAGTCGTACTTGCCTCCGGTGTTGAGCACCGACACAGCCTCGACGAGCTTACCCTGGGGTATGCCGCGGCCGTAGTCGCGCACCGAAACACGCAGACGGTCGTCGACATCGATTTCGATGCGACGACCGGCATTCATCTTGAACTCGTCGATAGAGTTGTCGACAACCTCCTTGAGCAGCACGTAGATGCCGTCCTCAGGCAGGTTGCCGTCGCCCAAACGTCCGATGTACATACCGGGACGGGTACGCACATGCTCCATGTCGGAGAGGTGGCGTATGTTGTCGTCGGTATATTGGACTGTTGGCTGTATGATTTCTTCTTCCATTACTTTATATCTTTCTTATAGCACTTGCGGCGTTTGTGGCAGATACACTCAAAGTCGTCCCACTGGCCCTGCACGTTCTCGTTGCTCTCAAGCTCCACCTGCGACTCGCCCCACTCGAATCCGTACTTCTGATAGCGCGGAATGAGGTCGGAGAAGAGCAGCGCATTGGCTCCCTTTGAGCGATATTCGGGCAGCACGCCCACGAGCAGAAGGTCGACGATGTTGGTCTTGTGGCGCTTGATGGCGCGCAACACATGTATCCATCCGAAGGGGAACAGACGTCCACGCTTGCACTTACGCAGCGCATAGGCAAGCGACGGGATAGTGATACCAACGCCCACGAGCTTGTTGTCGGCACCTGCATCCTCAATGAGTGTGATGAGGCTGAGGTCGGCAAGGGGGAAGTACATGTTGATGTACTGGTCGATCTGGCGGTCGGTGAGCTGCGAGAAGCCGTAAAGGTCGGCGTATGTGGTGTTGATGAGTTCGAATATCTTGCGTCCGTATCCGCCCTCAAAAATGTCCTTCTTGGTGACTTTCTTGATGCGAAGATTGTATCGGCGCTGTATCATCTTAGCCAACTTGGCGTGGCGTTCGGGCATGGTGTCGGGCACAAGAATCTTGTACTCTACATATTTGTTGTCTACGACCCATCCATCCTGCGCCTCCATGTGCTCGGGATAGTAGGGATAGTTGTATATGGTAGCCATTGTTCCGAGCTGGTCGAAACCTTCGGTGAGCATGCCTTCGGGGTCCATATCGGTGAAGCCGAGCGGTCCTACCACCTCTGTCATGCCGTGTGCGCGGCCGTAGTCTTCAACGGCCTTCAACAGGGCTGCCGAAACCTCACGGTCGTCGACGAAGTCAATCCATCCGAAACGAACCGACTTGCGATTCCAACGTTCGTTGGCGCGGTTGTTGATGATGGCTGCCACACGTCCTACGAGGCGTCCATCCTTGTAAGCCATATAATATTCGGCATCGCAGAACTCGAATGCTGCATTCTTGTCCTTGCGCAGGGTGTTCACCTCATCGGTGTAGAGGTTGGGCACATCGTAGTCGTTGCCCTCATAAAGGTCATAATGAAAATCAATGAAAGTTTGGAGGTCGCGGCGCGACTCAACCTTACGAATTTCTACTGCTGACATCTATTCTTTTCTGTTTTGTTATATAACTCTGAAAAAGCGCGCCCGTATTGACCTTCAGGAGGGCGCGACATAAAAATTTAGTACACTTAGTGTTAAGAATGCAAAAGTACAGAAAAAAGGCTAAACGAAAGAATATCAGCGGAATATTTATAATTATTTACGTTTCGCATAGCTACGAAACGAGTTGACGAGCCGACGATTTGACAAGTAAAAGGGTGAACAAGGAGATATAATTTATATCTCCTTGTTTTATAGAAATCCGAAGGCTCGGTCGTAGTCTTCGCTGTTGCCCAGACGGCCGTTGATGAGGCACACCAGTTCGACTGTAGCGCGTAGACAGAGGCGGTTGTCCGCCTTGCGGAAAATGTCCTGATTGAAGATGTAGCGCAGTCCTTCCTTGCGTATGCCGAGCTTGGAGACGAAGACGTCGTCGCTACGCAGCGGTGTCTTGTACTGAAGGTTCATTCGTGCCACTACGGGATCGATGCCCTTCTCGTGCAGACGAGCAAAACTCACGCCGAGCGACTGCAAGTACAGATGGCGTGTATGTTCGGTATAATGCAGATAGTTGGCATTGTTGACAATGCCCTGGATGTCGCACTCATAGTCGCGCACTTCCATTTCGGTTGCAAAAACGTATTTAGCCTCCATTTTTGTATTACTGTTTTATTGAGTTGAACAATTCAAAATTCTTAATTGTCCAACTCAAAATCGGCAAAGCCGACAATTCAAAATTCAAAACTCAAAATTCAAAACTACAGATAGAATATTCCTTCGGGTCCTTCGTTCATGAGCAGGTCGAGTGCCGACATGTTGGGTTGGAAGCCCTGACGTAGCGTGTGTACCTGATAGTACTGGCGCGGCGTGAAGTCGGCATCGGGCAACGGACGCTTCGGACGGATAGCGTCGCGGAAGTCGTCGACACGCACTTCTGCCCCACCCTCTGCGTTGAGCTGACTACGCAGAGCCTCAGCGTCGATGTATTCGTCAGACAACTGCACGTTGGGCTGCACGTCGAGGAGCTCGCAAAGCTTATTGGTTATCGCCATATTGAAGTCGACGAGATACTCCCACTTGCGCTCGAAGAACGGACGGATGTCGTCTTCGTAATACACAAAGAACGGACTCTCGCCGTAAGCCGACACTATGGCGTTCCAGTGCTGGTGGCGCCACTCGCCGTGGTCGCTGATGCGAATGTCGCACATCGGACACTTCGCTCCCTCGTAACGCTCAATAGGCACGGTGAGCGCCTGCACTCCGTTGGCGGTAGCAATGAGGCAGCGGTTGCGATAGGTCTGCTTGCAGAAGTTGTCGTGCTGCTCTACTATCACGCGCCCATAACGATGTAGCTTCTGCATCCATTGAATGGGAGGGAAGTAGGCGGAGGATAAAAGCCCTACACCAGCCCCACAAAGCCCTACCCCCGGCCCCTCCCCCGTAGGGAGGGGAGTGATATGCTGTGCTGCTTGAGAGTTGTTCGATGATTGAGAGTTATTTGATGTTTGAGAGTTATTCATTCAAAAATTCTTCAATTGTTTCTATAACGTTGTCTATCTCGTTCATAACCTCTTGGTTAGTGAACCTCATGACATAAAAGCCTCGTTTATTGAGAAACTCTGTGCGTGCCTCATCCAGCAATTGCTGTTCGTCTGTGAAATGATATTCGCCATCCACTTCTATAACCAACTGTCTGGAAAGACACGCAAAGTCTGCTATATAATCCCCGATAACGTGCTGTCGACGGAAGTGGTAATCTGGTATTTCAGCCTTAAGACAATCCCACAATAACGATTCCGCCAACGTCATCTCTCCCCTATTCTTCCTCGCATTAGCTTTCAGTATAGGGTAAATGTCGGGCGAAGCCATCATATAAGGACTATCCTTCTTGCTCATACAACATTATATTTAAAAGTAAAAACCTATAACAAAGCCCCCAAAACTCTCAATAAGAAAACCAAAGTTTCCTCACCAAGAAAAGCATACCGCTCCCCTCCCTGCGGGGGAGGGGTTGGGGGTGGGGCTTTCTGGGGGTGGGGCTTTCTGGAGGTGGGGCTTTCTTGGTTTTTTACTTTATATTATCCACCAATCTGAACAGACGGCTCCATCGTATACCCGAGAATCCGCCGTGGTCGGGATCGTGGCTCCACCAGATGAATATCGGCTTGCCCACGATATGGTCTTCGGGCACGAAGCCCCAGTAGCGTGAGTCGAGCGAGTTGTGGCGGTTGTCGCCCATCATCCAGTAGTAGTCCATGCGGAAGGTGTACGATTTTGCCTCCTTGCCGTTGATGTATATCTTGCCGTTCTTTACCACAAGGTCGTTGCCTTCATATACGCGTATCGGACGCTCGTATATGGCTATGTTGTCCATTGTTAGCTTAATGGTAGCACCCTTCTTCGGAATCCAGACCGGACCGTAGTTGTCGCGTGTCCATCCGGTGTTGCCGTTGAGCGGATAGATGTCCCACTGTGTGGGGTCATTGACAAACGTTACGCTCTCCACAACGTCCTTGCGGGCCTTCAGAGCCTTTACAGAGGCGTTGGTCAGCGGCAGATAGCCTGCCGAGTTGAGGCTGGCAATGTCCTCCATCGAGATGCCGAGCTGGTCGATAAGGTCGAGCGGCATCTGCGCCTTCAGCTTCACATAGTAAGAGTACTGCACGTTGTCGGGCTCCTTGTTGGCCTTGCCGTCGGTATAGATGATGTGGTTCTTAATCTGCAATGTCTGTCCGGGCAGACCCACGCAGCGCTTCACGTAGTTCTCGCGGCGGTCGACTGGTCGGCTCGTCACGGTGCCGTAGGTAGACGGATTGGCGTCGATGATGCGGCGGCCGTCGGCATACAGCTGTGCGAAGAAGTCGCGCTGCTGCTGGCGGGGCATCTGCGAGAGGTTGGGCAAATAGCCTCCGTGCTGCTCGGCATAGGCACCCTCGCCCAGTCCGTAGGCAAGACGATAGAAGTCCTGTGCCTGATACTGGTCGGCTGTGCAGAGCGAGTCGCCTGCGGGATAGTTGAACACTACGATGTCGTTCTGCTGAACTGTGCCCAGTCCCTTGGCACGCTCATAGCCCCACTGTGGCCAGCTGATGTACGACTGGCATTCGAACACGGGCAGGGTGTGCTGCGTAAGAGGCATGGTGAGGGGAGTCTGCGGCTTGCGCGGACCGTAGCTCACCTTCGACACGAACAGATAGTCGCCCGTCAGTAGCGACTTCTCAAGCGACGACGAGGGAATGACGTAGTTCTGGAAGAAGAACAAATTGATGAAATATACGGCTACGAGGGCGAACACCAAGGCGTCGACCCACGACATGATGAAGCGCGTGGCGTCATTGTCCGACTCGCGCCACCACTGCCAGCGTATCTTCTTTGTGATGTATACGTCGAATATGAATGGCAGGACGAGCAGTCCCCACCAGCTCTTCACCCAATAAAGGAAGAGCAGATAAAGTATCGTCACTACTGTGAACTTGGCCCACTGCACACGCGGATTGAGGGCTTTCTTTTCTTTGTTGGTCATTGCTGTGTTTTGTTAGAGCATGTAGAGGGTTAGAACTTGAACAGATCCTTTGTGGTGAGCAGGCCATCGTGGTCTTTGGTATATTCGGCTGCGAGAACTGCTCCGAGCGCGAATCCCTTGCGCGAGTGGGCATCGTGGGTGATGGTGATGCAATCGGCGTCGCTGTCGTAGATTACGCTGTGTATGCCGGGCACTTCGTCGCGGCGTATGCTCTCGATAGCCAGCTCATTGGGGGCGCAATTGTTGGTGCCCTCTACGGTGCCGTCGGCGAGGTGCTGCTCGCCCTTCACCCATGCAGTCTTGCGGTCGAGGTCGGCTACTATTTCCTCTGCCAGAGTGATGGCTGTGCCGCTCGGCGCGTCGAGCTTGTGGATATGGTGGGTCTCCTCCATACGCACGTCATACTGGGCGAACTGGTTCATTATCTTGGCAAGATAGCGGTTGACGGCTGAGAATATGGCTACGCCGATTGAGAAGTTGCTTGCCCAGAACAGCGTCTTGCCCTCCTCGGTGCACATACGGCGCACGTCTGCCTCGTGGTCGTTCATCCATCCGGTAGAACCGCTCACCACCTTGACACCTGCCTTCCACGCACGCAGATAGTTGCCATAGGCAGCTGAGGGCGAAGTAAACTCTATAGCCACGTCGGCTGATGCAAACTCGGGTGAGTCGAAGTCCTGCTGGTTGTCAACGTCGATGATGCTGACGATGTTATGTCCACGCTCCTTGCATATCTGCTCTATCATACGGCCCATCTTGCCGTATCCAATAAGTGCTATGTTCATTGCTAATAATGTTAAATTGTTACTATATAGTTGTTATATCCTGTTTGATGCCTATAAGGCAATAATTGTTGCAAAGTTAAACAAAAAGGTTGGTTAACATCAATATGTGGCGAAATTTTAGGTTTTTATAAATGTTGAAGGGATGAAAGGAAGGTAAGCGTATCCGCGATGCAGCCTTGTCCATATTTTTTTATCTCTTTACCTTTGCTGCGTGAATAAAAAATCTAATTCCCGAAGAAACTCACTTTTCTTCGGGTCGCATGCCGGTGCCAAACGGGCAGCCATGTTCTATTCGCTGGCATGCTCCTGCAGACTGCAAGGTATCAACTTCTTTGAATATATATCCGATGTCATCAACAAAGCTGCAGCACTGCCACCAAGAACACCATTAAGTAAGTACCGGGAATTGCTGCCGGACAAATGGAAACAAAAAAATATCGCTCAAGGATAAAAACTTGAGCGATATTTTTTTGACGTGTATATACTAGCATCGCGGATACGTTGTCTCACAAGGATGCTTGCCACCCATTATCGAACAGCAACTTTCTTCACGCTACCATCGCTATACTTCACGATATTCAATCCCTTGGTTGGAGCAGACAATCGCTGACCATTTACTGAATAGCGAACTACCTCCTCAACATCGGTAGAGGTTGTAGTCTTGTCGATGCCTGTTGCTTCGAATTCTACTATGTTCTCAAAGTAGTCGCCAAAGTCAGAGAGCCAGTAATCATCACGAGTTCCCATTGGTACATAAAGTGTGCATTTCTTGGCATCAATTCCTGCGAATACATAACTACCAATTTTTGGTACTTTCTCTGCATATACATAAATAGAAGTTAATCCGCTACAGCCCTTGAATGCGCCTTCGCTTATCTCGGTAATACCAGCAGGAAGGGTTAAACTCGTTAATACGCTACAGCCTTGGAAAACATAATTACCTAAAGTAGTTACGTTAGATGGTATTTCGATACTTGTGATCTCTTTATCATTTATATAATATTTAATAGCACAATTTACCCCTATATAAGGATGACCTTTTGTTAAATATGTGTCTAAATTATCATTTATGCAAAATCTAACCTCTTTTAATCCGCTACAGCCCACGAATGCGCCATCGCCTATCTTGGTAATACCAGAAGTAAGGGTTAAACTCGTTAATCCGCTACAGCCCATGAATGCGTCATCGCTTATCTCGGTAATACCAGCAGGAAGGGTTAAACTCGTTAATCCGCTACAGCCTTGGAATGCCCAAGAGCCTATCCTGGTAATACCAGCAGGAAGGGTTAAACTCGTTAATCCGCTACAACGTTCGAATCTGTTACTGATTGATTATCAGTATTATACGCTCTAAACGGTAGAAAAGTGACAATGTGGATTCTTTGTAGATACGAAAAGTGTGAGATTTAACGTATTTAACTTCCATTTGCATCTTTTCCCGTGTTTGAGTATAGAATATCAATCATTTCGCTGGCTATTTTGTGGTCAGCAATTCGCATGGAATTGTTTGTTTCAGAGTTAAAGCCAAAGAAGTTTATATTCCCATACCAAACAATGGATTTGTCTATAATGGCACATTGTAGAGTTTGTTCCTTGCTGCATATTACATCTATTCCCGCATTTGTCAGTTCCATCTCATTAGCACCATCCTCTTTAATGTGTACAGTTACAGCAACACCATCATGAAGAAGGTGTGCAAGTGTTAACATGATAGAGGATTTGTATTTGAACTTTACTTTTGGAACAGCGATTACGACAGAGTGTTTAGCTGCTGCCAAATCATTTCGGAATGCCACTTCGTAATTGTTCCGCTCGTATATCAGTTCTTGGGGATTTTTGTCAGGTGCGGACGATGCCACATCCTTTCCGTATCCTGCTCTTGAATACCCTTTCAAACGTTTACGGTACATAGAGTCACAAAGTGGAATATGAATATCCACATAATCATAAATGCACACTTCGGTCTTTCCTTCGTATTCTCTATGCAAACGCCCTGCATATTGTTCTACATTTCCTTTCCAAGCTATAGGCATAGTAAGGAACAGGGTATCAAGGCGAGGGTAATCAAAGCCTTCACCTACATACTTTCCGGTGGCCACAATCACAAGTGATTCTGATGTGGGTATTGACTGTAGGTTTTGTAATGCGAGACGTTTTTCTTTAGCAGAGTCTGCACCAACGAGTTGGATTAAATGGTCGGCAAATGGGATTAGCATTTGCGCCAACACTCTCACATGAACAGTACGAGTTGTAAGCACTAACGGAGTTCGTCCATTTTGAATGGCAGCTTTCACATCCTCTATAATGAACTCATTCCTAACTTTATCTTCGGACAGGTCTTGAGTAATTTGAACGTAAGTCTTTCTGTCTGATGTAACATTTCGGAATGTTGTAAATCTCGGAATCAATAAGCGTTTGAAACCTTGGTTTTCCATTTGGCTTTTGGCATCAGATGTGAATCTAATCTTTCCACATTGCATAAAGATTATAGGCTGATGTCCGTCCTTTCTGATTGGGGTTGCGGTCAAACCATAAACATAGGTGGCTGTTACTTGCCGAAGCACTTGTTCAAAACTGACAGAGGACACATGATGACATTCATCAACTATCACCATGCCGTAATCTTTGACAAAAGGCTTCGCTTCACCATCGCTCAAACAAGATTGTATCAAAGCTATATCAATGATGCCATGCAACGTGTTCTTGCCTGCATATAAACAACCAATGGCTGAGGATTTCTTTTTTCTTCCTCGTTCGGCTTCATGTTCTTCAATGGACTCATCTATTTTGAGGAATGTTTCCAACCGCTCTTTCCATTGTTCAAGCAATGCTTTATTGTGAACAAGGATAAGGGTATTGACCTTTCTCTTTGCTATCATTCCGATAGCAAACACCGTTTTTCCAAATGCAGTTGTAGCAGACAAAGTACCTATATTATGCTCAGCAAATGCTTCCATCGCCTTTTGCTGTTCTTCTCGAAGATCTCCTCTGAATGTAACCTTTATACTACGACCATGATTCGTTTTGTCTGAGATTGTAATCTTGACATCATGCTGGACCAGGGTGTCACAAACCGCATCCTCGCAACCACGAGGAAGAACAAGATAGTCGTCTGTCATTTCCGAACATGAAATAATACGAGGGATATTATAGGTAGAAAGGCGCATACCTTGCTTCTCGTAAAACTCTGGATTGCGGAAAGCAGCTATACGCTTGAACACATTCACACACTTAGCTGATAGACATACCAAAGGAACATAAAGCATGTTTGCTCTTGTCAGAACAATTTGCTTTGGATAGATGTCTATTTGCCCTGTATCTATTTGAGGAGTCTCCCAAGGTTTTGACTCGCTGGTCTTTGAAAGTTCTCCCAATGTTGGCATCGTATGTTGCCGTAGCAATGAATCAAGTTTCAACTCAGATAGTTTATTGACTTGCGATAACATTTTCCATTGGTCAGCATACGCATTGAAATTTTCATCAACGAACACACTGTTTCCTTTGCGTCGAGCCATACCTTGCAATGGCAAGGCTACAAGATTGCCAAGACCTCCTTCTGGCAAGGTGTCTTGGTTTGGAAAGAAACGGTCGTATGACTTGAAAGATAGGCGAACATCACAATTCATTGCCTCTGTAAGAATGGTGTTTCCCAACTTGCGTGCCTTGAAAGCAGTAATTGGCATTTCAAAGAAAATCCACACGTGAGCACCATTACCAGAACGTGAACGTTCAATGTAACATGGCACATTCCATGTTTTGCAAACATTTACAAAGGCGAGCACGTCATTCTTGTAGCCATGCTCACAACTCTTGTCATCAAAGTCTGTGCAAAGGAAATAGCAGGTGTTGTCCTTTCGTATTGGATAAAGCCCAATAACATCACGTCCCCAAGCATCCTTTCCTGCAAGATGATTGAAAAAGTCGTTATATGTCAAAGGGGCAAATTGCCTGTTAGGGCAATCCGTACACTTGTATTTTCGCTTGTCACAAAACTCACGATTCCATTCTCTTTGACATACAGGTTGATAACCGGACTTTTGAGTTGTACTACTATACCAACGCTTGGCAAACACATCTTCATGCCCTTGGAACAAGTTTTGGAATATAGCAACCTTTTCTTGTAATGTGAATTGACTTGTAGAGACATATGTTGCTTCCGTCTGATTGGTTTCACAAGTTCTGTGATCTAAGTTTTTATATTCTATACCATTCTTATCAAGAATTGCTTTAAGTCTGGCATTTTCCTTTTCTAATTCTTGAATTCTTTGGGTTAGAGCACTTACATCCGTGGTGTCCATAACGGTTCGCTTTCCCATCCAGTCGGAAATCCAAGAGCTGCCAGATCTATCTCTGGATAATTGGAAAATAGCGTGTGCATCTTTCCCAACATATCATTGTTAGGTGATATAATGTCAAGGAAATACTTGATAATGCAGATCGTGAAATACACTCTTTGAGGGTTTGTTTGTAACGAAATCCAAGGATGGGCAATTCTTCTTGGAGAAACAGGCATGATGGAACTTACCTTGTTCCACACCCTTGAATGGTGGCAACAGGCATTTCGCAACAAGGTCAAAGATGTTATCCAAGATTCCAGGACGATAGGTTGCAAGCCGAAATAATGAGAGATGCGCTTGCGTATCTTGTCTGCTTTCAGATTACGGTAAACCATGTTCACATTGCCCATCGTCAACAACTCACCCAAAATCCATGATGGAGGATATGGGTCACAATAGCTGTTCTTGAAATGCTTGATAAATTCTTCTGTTGATTTCGTATATTCTCTGTCGATGGTATTCTTTGTTTCTTGAAAAGTTCTTTGGTTGGCAAAGTGAACAGAATTTGTCAGCCAATAAATATCTCCTGTCATCTGCACAGGAATATTCATAATGGCACGACGGATAGCTATCTCTACTTTCTCAATCTCATTGAGAAGAAGCATACGCAACTTCTTGTCAAAGCGATAGAGATTCAACACTTGTTGGAAAGTTGTACCATCTTTATACTGATGAGTTTCCTTTGGAACTTTCAAGAATGGGTACATATAGGCAGAAAGGCGATAGTACCCGATGCTCTCCAAATACCGTACTGCTTTGGCTTCATTGGAAATGACAAGCCCACGACTTTTCAACAGAGCCATCAAGTCTGCCTCTGTCATATAATGTTTCATGAAGTGCGGTAATCTTTCCATTAGCGTATTTTGAGAGTAAACGTATATATACAAAAAAGCCCCACGCATTTGAGCATCGTTGAGAGGCTTGGTGGGAACTGACGG
>OLGY01000232.1_pt1 | contig 45793 bp, 40 predicted proteins | sample 1605951 | NCBI WGS metagenome assembly OLGY01 (sample SAMN03283280) | human gut metagenome | biome: human-associated habitat; material: feces | host: Homo sapiens | place: Peru | collected 2012
GATTACTGTAGAACCAGTAATTCCGTACTGTGTCAAATCTAACTTTGCCATTTTTGAAAAATATTATTTAGATGTGAATATAGAATCAACTTCCATGGCCTGACTCCACTATTGCCTGATCGGGGCCGTTGCTTCTGTGCAGGCGACTTTCATTGTCCTTTATATAAATAGGTGTAAATCGTTGCGGGGGATTTGGCCGCTCTTATATTTACATCGGCAAAGTTATGAAAAAACTATAAGATAACAATATTTATCGGTGACAAAATTTGCGTGTGTTCAATATTTTTTTTGTTAAAATTTCGCAAAACCGAACATGTAGTCATATATTGCCATTTGCAGTTTACAATTTGGTATTTTATAGGGTATTAAATGTTTGATTGCTGCTGAGACAGGAGCCTCAGCTACTATTTGTTAAAGAAATAGAAATGTAATATGTTGTGTGCGGTCAGCAATGACTATATTTGCGGAGATACAGGATTTTATTAGTACTTTTGTAAGAATTTAAAAACAAACGAACTATATGAAAATTATCGATTTCAGCAAGAGCAACTCTATTATTAATAAGTATATGGCGGAGATGCGCGACAAGGATTATCAGAAGAATCGTCTGCTGTTCCGCAACAACATCATGCGTGTAGGCGAACTCATCGCCTACGAGCTGAGCAAGACGTTCGACTATGAGGAGCGCGACATACAGACTCCGCTTGGCGTTGCCAAGGTGAATGTGCCTACCGACAAGCTGGTGCTCGGCACCATATTCCGTGCAGGTCTGCCTTTCCACCAGGGCTTCCTCAACATCTTCGACCACGCCGGCAATGCCTTCGTTTCGGCATTCCGCGAGTATGAGGACGAGGCTCACACCAAGGTTGGCATCCACGTAGAGTATCTTGCCACTCCCGACCTCAACGACGCCACTCTGCTCATCGTCGACCCGATGCTCGCTACTGGCGGCTCTATGGAGCTGGGCTACAAGGCTCTGCTCACCAAGGGCAATCCCAAGAAGGTGCACGTGGTTTGCGTAATGGCATCACCCGAGGGCATTGAGCACGTACGCAAGACATTCCCCGATGACACTACCATCTGGTGTGCTGCCGTAGACGAGGGTCTCAACGAGCACAAGTATATCGTGCCGGGTTTCGGTGATGCAGGCGACCTGTGCTACGGAGGAAAGATTTAAAAGACGGACTAAAAACCCAACAAGCACACTGAGAGTGTGCTATAAATGCAAGTAGTACGCCCCAATCGGGGCGTACTACTTGCATTTTTACTTCTGGTCCACCACTTCCACAATCGGATTGCCGGTTGAAGCATCGGGAGACTGCACGTGCAGCATAGCGCATACTGTGGGTGCGGTGTCTACCATATTTGTCAGGCGAGTGGTCTTGCCGGGCTTGATGTTCCATCCCATGAAGATGAGTGGGATGTGTGTGTCGGCGGGGTTCCATGATCCGTGTGTAGAGCCGTAGAATCCGGGCTTCACTGCCCAGTCGAAATAGTTGGCCTTAGCTACGGCGTAGATGTCGCCCGAACGGCCTTTATAGTATCCGTTGATGATGCGCTCGCGTATCCACTGCGGCAGCGGTGCTACGGCTGCCTTTTCGTAGTCTACGGCTGTAATGAGTTCGGGCACCTTCTTGAGTTCGGCTATGGCAGCTGCCTTGACAGCCTCGATGTCGAGATTGTTCTGTGCAAGGAAGGCGTGGTCGAGATAGAGGCTGAAGCCTACTGAGGCATTGAAGTACTTGCCCTCAACTCCGAACTTCTTCGACAGAGCCTCGTTCACCTGGCGCAGCGTAGCCGTCTTGTCCCACGAACCGCCCACGAGTTTGTGCTCGCGCTGAGTGTTGGGGTTGTGCGTTCCGGCGTGGTCGGCAGTGAGGAAGAGCAGATAGCCGTCCTTGCCCACCTGCGCGTCGAGAGCGTCGAAGAACTTCTTGATGTCGCGGTCGAGCGTGAGGAACACCTCTTCGTTCTCCTTGCCCGGCGAGCACCATGTACCGGTCTGGTGCGAGATGGCATCGGTCGACGAGATGCTTACGCAGAGCATGTCGGTAGTACCGTTCTGTCCGAGCTTCTCGGCCTTCATTATTGCCTCTGCCATGTCGAATGTCACGGTCACGCCGTCGGCATGTACCTTTGGGTCGTAGCCCTTCTTCATGGTGTTCTGCTTGTTGAACTTCACCACATAGTCGGGCAACTTGTCCATGTAGTACGAGCTGGTGACGAATCCGGCTACGCTCTTGTCATACCAGAAAGCGCCGTTGGCAGAATGGCCCGCAGGCAGAATGGCGGCACGGTCTTTAATAGCCACACCGAAAACCTTGGCCTTGAAGTCAGTAGCCTGGCGCAGCATGTCGCCTATAGTGGTGCCGAGCATGTAGTGGGGCGACATCTGAGCCGACTTAGATGTTGTGCCTACGCCCTGCACTGAGGGGTCGTCGCAGCAGTACACCATCTTGTCGCCGTCGCGGAAGTCGTTCGAGGCGATGCCGTTAGTGGCAGGACCGGCTCCCGTATAGATGCTGGCGTGTCCCACACCCGTCACGGTAGGCACGTAGTTGAGCATCTGGTTGTCGCACGAGAATCCCTCGTTGATGAGACGCTTCATTCCGCCCTCACCGAACTTGTCGTAATAGTAGTAGAGATAGTCCCAACGCATCTGGTCGATAACGATGCCTACCACCAGCTTCGGGCGCTGCACCTGTGCGCTTGCCACGATGGCTACGCAGCACAAAAGTACCGAAAATATCAGTTTCTTCATAATTGTTGTTTTAGTTATATTTTTATAGTTTTATTTTGTTCCGTTGCGGAATACCCGGATAGTGTTTCCGTCGTATATCTGCTGACTGTGCAGCTGGGCGTTGTCGGGCAGTTGCGGTGCGCGTGTGCCTGATGCTACGGTCAGCGGTGCCGTCTCAATGCGTATTTCGTCCCACGCTCCGGCATCGATAAACGATTGCAGGGTCTTGGCACCTCCCTCAACGATGAGCCATTGGCAGCGCTCGTCGTATAGCCACGAGAGAATCTGCGGCACAACGGGCTGTGTGAAGTCCAGGCCCTCGAATGCCGGCTGGCTGCTGTCGATTACGATGCGTCGTGGCGACGGTCCTGCCCAGTTGCGTGTGTTGAGCTGCGGATGCTCACGCTCGTCGGTGGTTCTGCCCACGAGTATGGCGTCAGCCTCGGCACGCAGGCGGTGCGACAGCATCTTGGTGAACGGTGTGGATATAGCCAGTGCCTTGCCGTCGTTGTCGATGAAGTGATTGGCGGTTTCTGCCCATTTCAGTGTGATATACGGGCGGCGGTGTTCGTTGAAGGTGATGAAGCGGCGGTTCAGTTCGCGACACTCGTCGTCGAGCACGCCCACGGTTACTTCTATACCTGCATCGCGCAGTTTCTGTATGCCTCGTCCATGCACCTTGGCAAAGGGGTCGACACATCCCACCACGCATCGCTTCACACCTTTCTTTATAATAAGGTCGGCGCATGGCGGTGTCTTGCCATAGTGCGAGCAAGGCTCAAGGCTTACGTATATAGTGGCATTGCTGAGCAGCGGCTCGTCTTCGTGACGCACCGATGCGAAGGCGTTCACTTCGGCATGAGCCTCACCACAACGGCGATGATAGCCCTCGCCAATGATGCGCCCGTCGGCAGACACTATCACAGCCCCCACCATCGGATTGGGCTTGGCACCCATAATGCCGCAGCCAGCCAGTTGCAGGCAGCGGCGCATGTATTGTTCGTCAGTCATTTTTTTCTTCGAGAAAAGAGGTTGTTGTGGTGTGATGTTGAGATGGTGTAATTTGTTGTTTGGGTTGTGTAGTTGAGGTGGTGTTTTGTTGGTTATGTTTTTAGCAAAAAAGCAAATCACACCACAACAACACCTCAACACCACAACCGATGAAGCAACACTAATCGAGCCTAAGCTTCGATTAGTGTTGCTTCATCCCCCTTCCAAGCCTCAAAGTAAGGAGGCTCGTCGCGGAGTGAAATATCGTCGTAGATGAAGTCTGCCACCACTGTCTCCTTACCGTCGGGCAGGATAAGACCCATTTTGCCGTCGCGCTGGGCAATAACCGGCAGCGTGCGCAGGTCGTCTACGTATACATAAGGTGTACGCAGGAAGTCGTAGTGGGCAGGTATAAGTACATTGCCCTTGTGGTCTTTGATGCCGAAGTGTCCGTTCTCTTCAAACACCTCGTGATACTGCTCATACTTGTCGCGTATGCGGTTCAGATAGAATACCATCTTGCGCTTGTTGTTGACAAGCTCGACAAGATAAGCGAATGTGTCGCAATAGTTGGCCATAGCTCGTGCGAGTACAACCTTGAAGTCAAGTCCTGATAGCACTTTGCGGTTTAGGTCGATGTAGCGTGCTATGGCCTCTTCTTTTTCTTCCACTGTCAGCGTGGCGAGCTGTTCCTCAAACTTGAGCATAATAGTCTTGGAGCCCTTCATCGCCTTGATGTAGCGGTGAATCTGTCGCGCCATCTCGTCGCACACAAACTTGTCGATGCGTTCCAACTCGATACTGTCGACGTAGGTCTCTTCGAAGTTCTCTTGTGTTATTTTCTTTTCCATAGCGTTTTCTAGGTTTTATAATTCAGGATTTTTCCAAAAGTACGACATTTTTGCGAAACCTCAAAAAAAATGCTGTATTTTTTGAATTTTAAGTGTTTCGAGGCGGAATATTATTGTTAACTTTGCTTTTGATGAACAACCCAATACTTCAATTACAACAGCAGCGACTCCTTCTTGAGATTGAATACAATCACGAGAAGGAAGAATTTCGCAAGCAGACGCAGACCATGGGCATTGAGCGCAAGACGAGGCGCGGCGATGCGTGGTTTCCCGTCGGCATAGGACGCAATTATTACAACTCGCTCAATCAGATGGTGGTTGAGGTGACGCGTCAGCCTGGCTCGGACATTGAGCACAATTTCGAGCCGGGCCGTCCCGTGTGCTTCTTCACCATGAAGCGCGACGCCAACGGGCGCGACAGCATACACTATTTGTCGTTCACCGCCACGGTGAGCTATGCCGAGCAAGACCGTATGGTGGTGGCACTGCCCGACTCTGGCCGCATTGTCGACTTGCAGCGCCAGGAGGCTCTTGGCATACAACTGTTCTTCGACGAGACTTCTTACAGATTGATGTTCGACGCTCTCGACCGCGTGATACGTGCCAAGACGGGACGTCTGGCTGCGCTGCGCGACATATTCTATACCAAGGCGCCTGCGTCACGCTTCACATTCGATGCCCCCGTACTGCCGTGGCTCAATGCCTCGCAGCAGCACGCCGTGGGCGAGGTGATGCGTGCCAAGGATGTTGCCATCGTGCACGGCCCTCCCGGAACGGGCAAGACTACCACTCTGGTTGAGGCTATATACGAGACGCTGCGCCGTGAGAGCCAGGTGCTGGTGTGCGCACAGAGCAACATGGCGGTCGACTGGATTTCGGAAAAACTTGTCGACCGTGGCGTGGCAGTACTGCGCATTGGCAATCCTACACGCGTCAACGACAAGATGCTGTCGTTCACCTACGAACGGCGCTTTGAGGCTCATCCCGACTATCCGCAGCTGTGGAGCATACGCAAGGCCATACGCGAACTGCGCCAGCAGCGACGCGGACGCACCGAGTCGTGGCATCAGAAGATGGACCGCCTGAAGAGCCGTGCCACCGAACTGGAGCTGCGCATACGCTCGTCGCTCTTCGGCGAGGCGCGTGTCATAGCCTGCACACTCACCGGATGCGCCAACCGTGTGCTTGAGGGCGAACACTATTCTACCTTATTTATAGACGAGGCTGCACAGGCGCTTGAGGCTGCGTGCTGGATAGCCATACGCAAGGCTGGGCGTGTCATTCTGGCTGGCGACCACTGTCAGCTGCCGCCCACCGTAAAGAGCATCATGGCTCTGAAGGGCGGACTGGGCCGTACGCTCATGGAGCGCATTGCCGAGCAGAAGCCCGAGGTGGTGACGCTGCTCGAAGTGCAGTATCGTATGAACGAGCAGATAATGCGATTCTCGAGCGATTACTTCTACAACTCGCGCGTGCAGTCGGCTCCAGAAGTCAAGGGCCGTGGCATTCTCGACTACGACCGCCCCATGATGTGGGTAGACACCACCGACGTTGACGGACGTGAGGAGTTCGTGGGCGAAAACTTCGGACGCATCAACCGTGCCGAGGCAGAGCTTACGCTCGCCACCCTTGCCGACTATTTCGACAAGATAGGCCGTCAGCGCATGCTCGACGAGTCGATAGATGTGGGCATCATCTCGCCCTATCGTGCCCAGGTGCAGCTGCTGCGCAAGATGATACGCCAGAGCGAGCGCCTGCGTCCCTACCGCCGGCTCATCACCGTCAACACTGTCGACGGATTTCAGGGTCAGGAGCGCGACATCATACTCATCTCGCTGGTGCGCGACAACGACGGCGGCGACATCGGATTCTTGCGCGACCTGCGCCGCATGAACGTGGCTATCACCCGTGCCCGCATGAAGCTCATCATACTCGGTTCGGCAGCCACCATGACCCGCCATCCATTCTACAACAAGTTATACGAATATGTGACAGAATTATGATTAGTTGCTACGGAAGCAAATTAGCCTCCGTAGCAACTGATTGTTTTACAGCAATATGTATAAAAAAGACAATTTGTCAAAACATGGTAAAAAAAATGCAAAATAATCGTGCGAACGTTTGCAAAATATGACATAAAAACACTATCTTTGTAAAATCAAAGGACTTTTTGTATAAAACCGATAAATCATGGACTTAACCACATTAATGGCATACGTGTTCAACTGCGCCGTTTGCACAACAATAGCAATCATCTTTTTGCTTTCACCTATCAAAAAGCAAGCGCAAGGCAAAATAGATTCCTACAGCAAGGCAAAACGATGTCTGGCTGCCTCGGCATTCATCGAGGCGTTAGCCTGCCTATTGTACATCAACTGCATTGTCAAAGCCGAACCATACATTCAGCTCGACCACTTCACCAAACCCCTATTCCTATATGTGGCGATATGTATCGACCTTGCAGCCATTGTCAATCTACTGCACGGCAAACACGCCAAGGCACGCACCATCATATTTTTCGTCTCACCAGTAGCGTTCTTATGGCTTCTACACATTATTATATATATAGGCGATTACGGACTGAACTTCGCAGCCCAGCCATACAGCCATTATCTCACCACAATGCCGTCGCTCATCACGTGCCGTTCGCTCTATGCGGTGTTCTTCATCGAGTGCACCATCATCCTCATTGCCGTCAACAAACACGTAAGCATCTTCAAGCAGCATATCGACAACTACTACTCGGGCATCAACCAGAGCCGTAGCCGCTGGCTCGTAGCCGTAGTTGCGTCTATTGTAATATACTATATAGTATGTATAGTCGATATGTTCATCACCGACATCGCATACGACCCTCTATTCCTTTGGCTCCGAACCATCATTATTATCATCAACAGCGTCGCCTTTATCATGTGTCGCGAAATCTACTGGACCGTGAAGCCCGCTTTCGTAGAGACATACAATCAGACAGAAGTCCATATCACAGACGCTGCCGCCCAATTGAAAACAGATACACCGGCGGCAGCTACTGCTTCACCCGACAACAATACGAGCAAACCACAGCCGGCTACCGACACTTCGTCAATCGACGCCATCGTGACAGAGTGGACTCGACGCGAAGACAAGCCATATCTCAAGGAGAGCATCACCATCATGCAGGTAGCCGAACAGATGGGACTCAACACCCGCCTGCTATCCAACTACCTCAACAGCGTGAAGGGACGCAACTTCAACGCATGGATCAACTACCTGAAGGTAGAGGAGACGAAACTTATGCTCCTCGCCGACCGCTCTGTGTCGCTCAGCGAGATTGCTTTCAAAATGGGATTCACCGACCTCGCATCAATGTCAAAGATATTCAAGTCGATAGAAGGAATGCCTCCGTCGGTATATCGCCAGACTCACTAACCAAGAAACGTCGGACGGGAGTCTGACGAACAATGTCAAATCACATTATGAAATATACAAATATTTGCATTTGACGTTTCAAATCGTAATGAAAAAGCCGTAAAATTACGATTTGTTTAATTTGTACACCATATTGACAAAGCATCTGGCAAAATTACAACTAAATTTGCCGTTGGTAAAACATCACAACTAACTAGAACATTTAAAAAAGAATCAATATGGCTAAACACGTAACATACAGATTGAGACTGCTCATCGTAGCACTGCTCGTGGCTGTATCGGCTAATGCCCAGCAATTGGGACTCAAGACCAACCTGCTCTACTGGGGCACCACAACTCCTAACATCGGTCTGGAACTCCAAACCGGTCGCAAGCACACCATCCAAGCCTTCTACGGCGTCAACCCATGGAAGTTTGACAATCACAAGAGCATACGCCATTGGGTGGTACAACCCGAATACCGTCACTGGTTCTGCCAGGCATTCAACGGATGGTTTGTCGGCGTACATGCCATGGGCGGACAGTTCAACGCCGGCGGCTTCAAGATGCCGTTCGGACTGATCAAGGAGTTTAAGGACCATCGCTATGAGGGATGGTTTGCAGGAGGCGGACTGACAGCCGGCTACCAGTGGCCTCTGTCAAAGCACTGGAACCTTGAGACTTCGCTCGGTGTAGGCTACGACTACATCCACTACAAGAAGTTTGAGTGTAAGACATGCGGCAAGCAGAAGGAGAAGGGCAACACCAACTATGTAGGCCCCACAAAGGCTGCCATTGAGCTTATATACATGTTCTGATCTAAACAACAATCTTAACTTGGATTATTAACACAAAGACTCTCCAATATGAAACACTACATTATATTATTCGCAGCCCTCGTTCTCGGTGCCGCCAACATGACGGCACAGACGAAGCGCTCGGCTAAGATTCTCAACCAAAAGGTGGCGGTGGAGAACATCAAGACGATAAGAGCCGACAACCAGTTCTTCGTCGGTATGGACTTCTGCCTCGACGAGCTTGACATGCCCGCCAACCGCCGCGTAGTACTCACTCCTACCATCATATCGGGCGACAACAGCGTTGAGCTGCAGCCTATCGTCATCAACGGCACACGCCAGAAGGTGATGTTCGAACGCCGCGACAACAAGAAGTATCCCGGTGCAATGGCAGTGACACGCAAGAACGGCAGAATCCAGTCGTTCTCATACCAGACACGCACCGACTATGCCGACTGGATGCGCTCTGCCGACATCGTGATGAAGGAAGACCTCTGCGGATGCGGCAACACCGACAATCAGGAGACCGAGCAGATCAAGAAGATGCGCCAGCCACAGGTGGCTTTCATCAGCCCTAAGGCAGTGGCACAGAAGACATACTCCATGTCGGGACGCGCCTACATCGACTTCCCCGTCGACCGCACCGAGCTTCACCCCAACTACCGCAACAACCCACGCGAGCTTGCCAAGATTGTCGACACCATCAACGTGGTGAAGAAGGATGCCAACATGACTATCACAAGCATAGAAATCCACGGCTACGCGTCGCCTGAGGCTCCTTACCAGCACAACGAGTATCTCGCCACCAACCGCGCAGCCACTCTGAAGAACTACGTACGCCAGCTCGTGAAACTCGACGACAAGATATTCACCGTCAAGGCTACACCAGAGGATTGGGACGGACTCTGCCGCTACCTCCGCCAGAGCAACATCAACAACCGCGACGCCATACTTAAGATTGCCAAGGACAACACCATCGAACCCGACCGCCGCGAATGGCTCATCAAGTCGAAGTATCCTGACGAGTACCGCACAATGCTCAGCACATGGTATCCGGCTCTGCGCCACTCCGACTATGTCATCACCTGCGTAGTACGTCCGTTCTCTACTGCCGAGGCTAAGGAGATGATCAAGACCAAGCCACAGCTGCTCTCACAGAACGAGATGTATATGGTGGCACAGACTTACGAGCCTGGCTCAAGGGAGTTTAACGAGGTGTTTGCCATCGCTGCCCTTATGTATCCCGACGACCCGACAGCCAATCTCAACGCTGCATGTGCCGACCTCAACGCCAACAAATACGGCGAGGCTCTGCGCAAGCTCGACAAGGCAGGCGATTCTGCCGAGGCTGACAATGCAAGAGGCGTATGCTACTGGCATTTGGGCAACGAGTCGAAGGCTATCGAATACTTCAAGATGGCTGCCGACAAGGGATGCCCTACAGCACGAGAGAATCTTGAAGGCTTGCAGTAGGCATGGACAAAACTGAACTAAAACAACAAAATTGATAACACAAAAATTAATAACCACTTAAACTTTAACGTTATGAACAAGTTTAAATTATTTCCACTGGCGCTGGCTGCTCTGGCATTTAGCGCATGTACGTCAGACGACGTGGCAGAAAACAATCCTGTCAACGGCGAAGGTACAAGAAGTTATGTAGCTGTAAATATCAACAATGTAGGATCAAGCGGAACACGAGCTGATGTTTACGAGGACGGCAATGCCCAAGAGAACGCTATCAGCAAGGTGCGTTTCTACTTCTTCACACCCACTGGCGAGCCTTACAAGATGACAGACGGAACAAACTGGAAGGAGATTTCGCCCGTCACTGGCAATGGACAGATTGCTCCTAACATTGAGCGCATCACCGATGCTATGCTCGTAATCGACGGTGCTACGAAAGCCGCTCCACACTCAATGATGGCTGTTGTCAACCCACAGACTATTGAGACCGGCGTTCTAACCAACTCAATGTCAAAGGCTGCTGTAGAGGAAGCTATCTCTAAGAAGAACTTCAGGCAGAACGAGAACGATGCCACCGATTTCGTCATGTCTAACTCTGTTTATGTAGATGGCGGCCAGAAGGTTTGGGCATCAAACATTTCTGGTTATGTTCAAACGACAGCCGATGCTGCTAAGGCAAAGCCAGTCGACATCTTCGTAGAGCGTGTCGCTGTAAAGGTTGAAACTACAACCAGCAATATGTCAGAACTTAGCGATGCAACTCCAGTTTACGAGGTTGGCGAGACCACTACCGGCAAGAAGGTGTACGCAAAGATCAATGGTTGGGGCATTGCTAACGAAAACGACAATGCAAACCTTGTAAAGCAGATCAGCCTTAATTGGACTGACGCCGATCTCGGATTTGCAGCCGGCAGTTCTTGGAATATACCTGCTTACAAGCGCTGCTTCTGGGAGGACGCTCCAAGATTCACTTCAGAAAGCAAGTCTTGGAATGCGTATTCAACAGCTACCGACAAGCCTTACTACACATTGCCTAACACTTCATTTATCCCGCAATACGTAGTTGCTGCACAGCTCGTCTACAATGACGGCACGGCTGCTGAAATCTGCTCATACAAGGGCGTAGAGTATCTTTCGGAAAATGACGTCAAGAATGCTATACTCAACGAGAACAAGTCATTCTTCAAGAAGAACGGAAATGACTACAACAATCTCGCTGCTGCCGACATCGTATTCAATGTTGACGCAAACAACAGCTATGAGGTTAGAGCAACTTTGGCAGAAGGCGTTGTTGTGTACAAGGAGACAGATAACGGTTGGGTAGACGCTACAGCTGAAGCCAAGACTTCGCTTGCAAAGGACGCAGCCCGTATCTACAAGAGCGGTATGACCTACTACTTCACCAACATCAAGCATCTTGGTGCAGCAGGAAAGACTGCTGAATACGGATTGGTTCGCAACCACATCTACAAGATTGACGTTACAAACATCAAGGGCTTCGGAACTCCGGTTTATGACCCCGGTCATAAGTTCGACCCCGTAATTCCTGAAGAGGTCAAGACTTACCTCGCTGCAAAGCTCAACGTACTCTCTTGGAGAGTTGTCAGCCAGAGCGTAGAACTTGGCAAATAAGACAAGACTCATAACCGATAATATTAACAAAATCGTAGGAAAGGGTATGGCATACGTGCCATACCCGCCTACCCTACCAATCGAAACACCAGGCGACTCCGCCGCCGGCAACAAGGACGGAGGTATCGCGCCGCCAGATACCAGAGAGATGACGGCACCGGGAGGTCTCACGCAAGCGGGAGCTCATCAACTGAAGCAGAATATTCACATTAAAATAATACATATACTCTCACATACTTCACGAAACAAAAGCTAAACAATATGAAACACAACAAGCGCCAAATAATTAGTGGCCTCAAGGCCCTCGCAGCTGTGATGGCTATGATGTTCACCGTGACCTCGTGCGGAATGATGGAGGACGACCAGTCGGACTGCCCGAAGCAACTACGCGTCAACTTCAAGTACGACATGAACATGAAGTTTGCCGACGCCTTCCCCAACGAGGTGAAGACAGTCACGCTCTACGCCTTCGACAAGGACGGCAACCTCGCCTTGCAGAAGCAGGAAAGTGTAAAGGACATCGAAAACCGCGGCGGCTATATGACCGTCGACATGCAGCCTGGCAACTACACCCTCAAGGTGTGGGCTGAGGGCGAGGAACGGTTTGCCAATTCGTACGTATATGGCAATACCGACAACAAGAACATCAGCACACTGACAAGCCGTATCAACCGCTCTGCACGCGCCATCGACCACGACATCACAGCCCTCTATCACGGACTGCTGAAAGATGCCGACCTCAACCTCGACGGCTACGGAGTGAAGACAGCCACAGTAGAGCTGACAAAGAACACCAACGTAGTACGCGTAGTGATGCAGAACGCGTCGGGCAAGAAGCTCAATGCTGCCGACTTCGACTTCTACATCAAAGACGACAACAGCTTCCTTGGCTACGACAACGCCGCTATGCCCGAGGACTCTATAACGTATGTGGCATGGTCGAAGTATGACGGCATACTCAACCCCAACCACGAGCCTACCGTCAACTCCGACGAAAGCGTAACGCCCACATCGGCTGTGGTGGCAGAGATGACCGTAAACCGACTCTTTGCTGACAAGAATCCGCAGCTCTGCATATTCAAGCACGCTACGGGCGAGAAGATTCTGCAGATTCCGCTCATCGACTATGTGCTCCTCGTTAAGGGCAACTACAACAAGGGCATGACCGACCAGGAGTATCTTGACCGTCAGGACGAATACAACTTCGTGTTCTTCATCGACGACAACCACAACTGGCTCGCAGCACAGGTCTACATCAATTCATGGAGAGTGGTGCTTAACAACACCGAGTTTTAACTAACACCTAAAGAAACTGACTATGCTTAGAATAAACCGCTATAAATCAACGCTGACAGTTTCGCTCCTGTTCTGTCTGCTGTCCACCATGTCGTGCGGCTTCGACGACGGCTATGAGGACAACTGCGACGACGTGGTGAGGGTGGCTTTCAAGATGTCGTTTGCCGACAGCAACACACGAGCTGTCAACGAAGGCTGGGGCGACTACAACCCTACTGATCCCGGCGTTGCCTACGAGAATGCCATCAACCCCGACCAGCTGCAGATAAAGGTTTGCGACGAGAGCGGAAACATAATTGCTGACGTAGAAAACGTCATCGCAATCAAAGGCGAAACCGACGGCAACTATACCATCACCGGAACTTGGGAGGATGCCGCCGACAAGCTGACACAAGCCAAGAAGATTATGGTGTTTGCCAACTGCGGCTCAGTCAACGTGACACAAGGCAACATCGCATCGCTCGCCTTCAACAAAGACGACACAAGGCAGTACATACCTATGTGGGGCGTGACAACGTTAGGACAAACACTTCAAATTGGCAAGAGCAACGATCTCGGCACCATCTACCTGCTGCGCTCGCTCGCCAAGGTGAAGGTGAAGATGAAAGACGGCATGAAAGCCAGCGACTATTCGCTGGGCGAAATAACGTTCAACAACTACAACACCAGAGGCTACACACTGCCAGCCACATACAACACGGCATCTGACACAAAGCAGATATTCTTCAACAACTCGCTACGTCCATTAGCCTCACTGGCTGCAGCGCCGATAGCTATGACCAACAGCGAGAGCGACGAAGAGAGCATCATGCTATACATTCCTGAGTACGACAACATCAATGCCGCTGCCGACAAGAAGGCTACGATAACATTAAAGCTGATGTGCGAGGGCGAAGATGACGGAACATACACACTGCAGTTCTGCAACTACACCAACGGTGCACCCGACCCCACCACACTCTACAACATCCAGCGCAACCACTACTACGAGTACACGGTCTACAAGGACGACAGAGTGAAGATTGCACTGACGGTGAAGGAATGGAACAAACGCGGTCACTCTGAGATTATAATGTAACAAACAATAGTGAATTTACACAAAAACAAGAAAGCGATGACTCACGCCAAGAACATTTTCACATACATGCTTGCGCTGTTCTCGATGCTCGCCATGACAGGATGTAGCTTTGAGGATGAAAACGCCGACTGCCAAGGGAATGGTGAGGGCGAGAAGATGCAGGTGGAGCTTAGGCTCACTGCTTCTGCCAACTCGCTGACACGCTCCTATAGCACCTCCGACGGCGTTACCAGAGCGGCATGGCAAGATCAGAACGCCGCCGATGAAGGGGAAATGATGCACAATTGTTTCGTTGTCATCGTACAGGGCGGCAAGATACAGAGCATAGTACAGCGCGACTTTACGGGGGAAGTCGAGAAGACTGAGATAAAGGCTAAAGTGGATTTGGGCTCTACCACATTCTACTCATTTGCCAATATCCAACCGTCTGAAATCGGACTCGCCGGCATCAACTCATTCCCAGCCGACCTGCCTGCCGGATTCGACGACAAATACTATCAAGTGAACGGCAACACCGCCACAATTGGCAGCAAAGGCATACCGATGAGCAACAAGCAGACAGTAACAATAACTGACAAGAAGCAATCGGTAGACCTGGAGGTGATACGCATGATGGCAAAGGTGGAGCTTAACTTCACCAACGATACGGGCTACGACCTGAACATAAAGAACGTAACGCTGACCGACATAACCGACAACATAGCCAACAACGTAAGCCTGCTGCCGAAGATTGAGAGCAACAAAGTGGTGCCAAACATCAACCCCAATGCCACATACAATGTAAACACAGTGCAAGTAGGCAAGAATCTGGCTGACAAGGCTAAGCTAACCACTACGTTCTACGTCAACGAGAGCACAGCTCGAAATCCGAAATACTTCGTGCTCAGCATTGACACCGACAAGGGTACAGTAACCAAGCGCATCGCCATGACGGAGTGGAACCAGATAGTACGCAACGACTACCTGGTGATACCTATCAAGCTGGTCGACTACCGCATAGAGATTGAGCCGCAAGTGTTCACAGCCATAGGTGTCATGCCCGAAGTGAAGTACGAGGGCAATCTCATCACAGCCACATTCAAGTCGTACGGCGAGTTCCATCTGAAGCTGCACGTCTTCCAGCGCAGCAACAACACAGAACTAAGCAACTGGACTGTAACTGAGGTTAAAACACTTGAAGCTGATCCTGCCGGCGACGAGGGAACATCCATATACGACGAGGAGCCTTACTTCGAGAAGCGCACCAAGATGATAGAGGGATATATAAGCCCGCGCAAGGGATACGCCATCCACCAAATCAAGGTAAAGATAGACGGCGTAGTCTACGAGATTCCGTATCGCTTGCAGATAATCAAGGATTAGAACATATAGGTGGGTATGGCATTCCTGCCATACCCACTTTTCGATTAAACTAGTACGAACATAACACCTTACGACTATGAAGATTCGCAATAACAACATAAACCGACCCGCAAAGTCCAAAAGACTGCTGCTGCAGCTCTTTGCGATGATTGCCCTTGCGGCAGCGCCCAACTGTGTTTATGCGCAGAACCTTAGTTTCCACAAGCAGGGCGAAAGCGGTTTGCCACTCGACAAGCACCTCGGCATGCAGCAAACCGCAGAATGGCACTACTACTATTATCTTCCTACCGGCAACACAACCCAAATGGCGCTCAACCTGCCTTTTGTAGGTTGGACGGGACAATGCAACGACCTTGAGCCTTACGGATGGATTCGTTGGTACGACTATACTACCGACAAGGCATCTAACCAACTTTCCGCCTACATCAGAAGTTACACCTACCTTAAACAAAGTAGGGACAACAGCAGCGGCACAAACATCGGACTTAGCGCTTATCAAATATCAACGCCGTCTACCAACTATCAATATTATGTAGGCGTTAATTACAATAAGCCCTCCGGAGCCGATGCAGCCAATTGGGCAGGCGAGACCATTGCCTGCGATGTAAGCAGATATATTGACGGTACTATCAGCAAAATTGGCAACACATATTACGTCACCAAGGAGCCGACCCTTACCATTCGCTACATCTTCCACATCCGTTCGGCAGCATATCTTGCCAACAAGATAAAGGAAGCATTGTGCGAAGGCAGCGCCAAGGAATACGCCGACCTGACTCTTGAGGACAACAAGCGTATCGTATTCGGCTTGAAAAATGATAACGCAACGATGACCTTGCGCACCAACATGAACAATTCAGGCGGACAATCTTACTGGTTCTATCCTCTCAACAACGCCACAAACGGCAAGTCGGTATATGCTACCACCGAGAACCAGAAGATAAAGGCATCTGACTTTTCGGGTACAATCAAGCAAGCCAGCTACATCCGTTGGATTGCATACAACGAAGACCGCACCAAGTATTGCGTACTTGCCACTTATGGCAATCAGTTCTACGACTTCAAGGTGAACGATCTTAAGAAAAACAATACAGGATGGCGCAACGTTGAAGGCAACAGTACAACGAGCACACCGTCCGATATCGGCGTAGGACATACTGCCTACATCGTGGCGTATGCTTACGACGGTACATATATGTGTCCGATTGCCAACTTCGAGGTGCTCCTGCATAGCGGCTATCCGAAGACAAAGCAGGAGTTGACCGACGACAACGACATCGACCGTACGCTCACTTATTTCGACAATAGATTTGAGCAGAAGGCGGAAATCTCGTTCGACAACAAGAACGACCTTACCCGTCCGACAACCGCCAACAACACCATCAAGAAGCCTACCAGCTTCAAGTCGAGCACATACGGATTCACATACCCTGGACTTACCGACTATTACTCGAAGACTTCTACTTCGCGTCAGCCCAACACTCCTATCCATGGCGACTACGGACTGTATAAGTCAGCCAACCTCGACGGCGTATCTAAGTCTGCAAACGGATACAAATGGTGGACAAACACAACTCCGTCGCCTACCATATACGACCGCACCTGGGCTAAGACCGGAGGCAAACAGTTCGGACATTTCCTTTATGTTGACGCTTCAGACGAAAGCCGTCAGATAGCATCAGTCGACTTCGAGGCCGACCTCTGCACGGGTTCGCAGCTCATATTCAGCGGTGCTGTAGCCGACTACACCCAAACCAATGCAGCAGCTCCGCAGGTAATGTTCCGCCTATACGGCATACATAAGGATGCCGACGGCAACGTGACCGACCAGAAACTGATACAGTCGTTCATCTCAGGCGACTTCAGCACCAATACAAAGAGCCACCAATACGGCAAGTGGTATCAGATTTTCAGCAAGCAGGTGCTTCAGAAATCAACCGGAGTGAGCAACTACACCACCTTCCGCATTGTGCTCGACAATATGTGTAAGGATACCGGAGGTGCCGACTACTGTATCGACGACCTCTGTCTTTACACCCAGACATCAAAGCTCGACGTATTGCAGAACCGACCGCTCTGCCCAAGCGAGAGCGGAAGCGAGACCGCTCCCGAGAACATAACGTTCAAGCTGCGCGGTATATACGAGACATTCCAGGCTATGGTAAACATGAAAGAGTCGAAACTCTTCTATCGTATCTGCGACGAGAACGGCAATCCCGTTAACGGCATCGACTACGACGGCGACGGACAGGCTGACCAATACGGCACAGCAAGCATACCTGCCAAGTACGACGCTACACTCTGTCTGCCCGCAGCGGCAGCCGACGGCAAGACCAATGTGCCGATGTTTGAGAACGACAACAGTGGCAACCGATGCCTTGTCATTGCCAATCGCAACTTCAACCTCGTGCCAGGCAAGAGCTACCACGTATCTATAGCTTATCCGAGTGATGAAAATGCCGACCAGCCGGGACCTTGGGGCAAGTCTAACGACGTATGTTCTACATACAGCGACCCGTTCCAGATTGTAAAGCAGAACATTATCGTGACCGACATCACGAGCAATGTGGTGACTGCCGTACGCGTTAAGTGTGACGGATCAGATACTGCCAACCTCACCATATACGCCAAATTGGAGACTGTCGACAAAATAAACGGTGGCATGGTAGAACTGTCGAACGTGCAATTCGACTGGTTCTTCAGCGAGAACGACGAGAGCAACGACATCAACACCAATGGTGTGCTTGAGGCTCTGCACCACTTCCGCGACGTATATCCTAATGTCACAACACTGCAAAGCGCTAAAAACAGCTTCACCGCTGCCGACCGCGCCTTGTTAAAGCAGTATATCGTCAACGGCCGACTGCTGATTTCGGCAAGCAACACCATCAATAAGTTCAACAACTTCGGACGTTTTGAGGTGGCTGCCATACCTATCGCCAACACTATAACCGTGGGCGGACAGCAGTACGACATCTGTACCGACCCGATGATGTTCCCATTAGTCATCGTCAAGGACGGTCCACGCATCTACACCGGTTTTAAGGATGTGATCTATCCTACCAATGACCGCAACCTGCGCATAGGACTTCCGCAGATAAAGGCAATCGTTGCCAAAGCCGACGGCAAGCTCCTTGTGCCGATGACAAGAATGGAGGATGCCGAAACCGTAACTCTTGAAAACAACGGAAAGGTATGGATATCCGAAACCAACGACCCGAACATGACGCTCACAAACGGTCATGACGAATATATCGGAACCGTCACCACAGCCACAATCAGCAAGGACGACGAGACGATAGGCATACGCTTCGACGACGACGCTGCATCACGTCTGCGCGAAGGCTACTGGTATGAAATCAACTTCAGCTTCAACAACAATGAGAGCAGCAGCACTGCTTCATGTCCGGGCGAAGTGTTCATCAATCTGCTTGTAGTGCCTGAGTACACCACATGGATGCCTTCTACAGCCACCAACGCTACGTGGAACCACGACGCCAACTGGTTGCGCTCGTCGCCCGACGAAATCTACAGCGCCAACTATGCCCGATACAGCGGTGAACGTACAGCAGCTTATCTGCCGATGAAGTTCACCAAGGTGACAATACCTACACTCTCCGACCGCATATATCCCAACCTCGGCGAGATAAGCTATCGCAACAACGGCATAGCCAATGGTTATGGCAACATAGCCTACGACATGATTACAAAGTGGACCGACAATACTGCCGACCACTCGGATGCAGGTGACGGCATCTTCGGTTGCGAGAAATGGAAGGGAAACCTATGCGACCAGATATACTTCAAGCCCGAGGCTGAGCTGCTCTTTGCCAGTCACCTCACCTACAACAAGGCTTATGTGGAGAAGAAGCTTACGTCCAACACATGGAGCGTGATGTCGTCGCCACTGAAGCAGACCTATGCCGGCGACCTCTACGTGCCCGCCAATAACGGTCAGGAACTGTCCGAGGCGTTCAAGGAGATGACTTACGACGAGACGGTGAACAACCGCAACGCCTATCCTATCTTCCAGCGCAGCTGGGACGGCGACGTTCAGCAGGTGGTAGACAACACTACCTTCTACAAGGCCAACCACGACGGACAGATAGAAGAGACCACGGGCAACGAGATAACGCTCAACTCTGCCTACTGGACCCACGTATATAATAAGGTGGACGAGGCGTATGCCAAGGGCAAGGCTTTCGCCGTGAAGGCTGGCGACAAGTACACCGAGGGTGCAAAGAACAACAACTTCGCCCTGATACGTCTACCTAAGGCTGACAACAGCTACAGCTATTACGACAGCCAGAGCCAGAGCAACATCTCGGCTACGGTACAGAAGACAGCCGACAACTATCGTATGCAGCTGGGCGACAACGCCAACGACCACACGATGCAGCTCATGCAGCCGCTCAACCAGAACGTACACGAGGGCAACAGCTATCATCTTGTAGGCAACCCCTACCCCTCTTCATTGAGTATGTATAGCTTCCTCAAGGCCAACACAGCCTTCGAGAGCAGCGTATGGACATTCGCCGACGGCAAATTTACAGCTCACGCCATCGACACCAGCCTCGACTACGACAAGAAGAAGGACGTAATCATACCTCCTACACAAGCGTTCTTTGTCAAGGTGAAGTCAAGCGAGACCGTACCCGACAACGTATTGTTCAACGCTTCGATGCTCATCAACAGATGGGTGACTGGCGGTGAGAAGGTGATTACACCTCAAGCTACAATCATCCTGAACACATCGGACGGCACACGCAGCAGCCAGTCGGAGCTGAGAATAAACTCTGAGGCAAGCCGCGACTACGTGGAAGGCGAGGATGTGGAGATGCTCGGCGAGGGCAACATTGCCGAAATAGCCCAAGCCTACTCCGTTGCAGGCTCACAGGCAGTAGCCCTTAACGCCACCAACGACATCGACTGGATGCCTATAGGCGTTGTGGCAGACAAGAGCCGCAGTACCAACGTTACCGTAAACCTCAACAGCAAGATGCAGCGCAAGATGCAGGACGAGGGCGGCAAGCTCTTCATCTACGACGCAACGAGCAAGAAGTTCAGCGAGATAGCCGACGGAATGCAGATAGAGATGATGGCAAACGACCACGGACGCTACTACATCACCACCAACAACTGGGTTGTTCCGACCGGCATCAACGCCATCCGCTGCTTCTCACCAGCCCAAGGCACCATCATCGTGGCAGTACTTAACGGCGAGATGAAGCAGGCTAAGGTTTACGACACGGCAGGAGCTCTCGTCACAAGCAGCCACAGTACAGCCGGCGAGCGTTGCCAGCTCAGCGTACAGCAGCCCGGTGTGTACATCGTAAAGGCTACAACCAAGGAGGACAAAACAGAAACTTTCAAGATTGTTGTGAAATAATCTGTTTCGATTCATAGACAATAATACATGCACAGCCCGTTGGCAGGAGAATCCTCGCCAACGGGCTGTTTTGTATAATATAATCTTGAACAACAAATTAATGACCTGATTTTTGAACGATAATACATGTGTAACGTTATCTATAGGTTAACTTAATACAACGAAAACAATTGGAAATGGTAATATTGCTTCCAATTAGTGCGTTACTTTTGCAGCATCAAATTACTTGACGTCTTAACTATTAATAATCCAACACACACAATGAAGAACACAGAAATGGCTGTCGCATTGGCGGCGGCCACTTGTACAAACGTACAACAAATGATGGTCGTAGAATCAGTGTACGACCTATTGCCAACCACACAGTTGACCCAGCACTTCAGCCTGCGCGAGTTCATAATCTCTGCCACAGCAATACGCCACGGCATAGACAACACACCGTCGGAAGAGACGGTGGCGCGGCTGAAGGCGCTGTGCGATAACGTGCTTGAACCGCTGCGCCGACGGTTTGGCAGAATACGCATCACGAGCGGCTACCGCTCGCCAAGCGTCAATGCAAAGGTGGGAGGCGTGGCTACATCGCAACACACTCTGGGCGAGGCAGCCGACATCAACGTGCCTAACGCAGAGGTGGGCATGAAGATGTATGATTATATCAGGTGCAACCTCGACTTCGACCAGCTTATCTACGAACAAAGGCGTAAGACAGCTACGCGGTGGCTGCACGTGAGCTACCGCACCGACGGCAACAACCGTCGGCAAGCATGGATTGAAGTGAAGTAGAAGCTGAGGAGCGGGGGCAGGAGACCTCCGCTCCTTATTGTTTTACGTTAACCGCATACCCTAACCTTGCGAGCACATCGATATAGTCGTCGGTGAGCGACGGGAGGGGCTGGGCAGAATGGCGATGGTTGTCGATATGCTCGACACGATAGCTCGAAAGATTGAAGCGCATGCGCAGGTAAGACGAACGCAAGAAGTTGTGCATGTCGGCAATGGCTGTGAAGTTCTTGGCAACAAGACGGCGATAGAGGGCATTGAGTCCCTTCACGCCATGATACTCGCCGTTGAGGTCGGCAGCCATAAACCCTACGTTGTGTGCCATATCTTCAAACAACGGGCGGGCTGAAGGTTGGCTAAGCACGGTGACACGCACGTCGGGATATTGCTGTGCGAGCAATCTTACCACGGGTACAAGCATTGCCACTTCGTCAGGAGTAAAGAAACGCATTATCAAGATGTGTTCAGTCTTCATAGGCTTAAATATATAGGTTTAACACGTATGTTTAGGTATTAAAAGCTCTCAAGCCATCCCTTCAAATTGAGGAGCATCTCAGAATGATAGGCAAACGAGGTGTTCATGCCCCATCCGTGGCCACCGGTAGGATAAACGTAGATGGATGCCGGCACGTCGTGACGATAGAGCTCGGCATAGTAGTTGACACTGTTGATAGGCAACACGGCGTGGTCGTCGTCGGAGAGAAGGAGGCAGGCACGCGGTGTGACACGTGTCACCTGAAGGTCGGAACAGAACTTCTGCTCGTCCTTCTTACTGGCATTGTAGCCCAAGAGATTGTCGTGCGAGCCCTGATGGGTGTAGCCCTGCATCATGGTTATGACGGGATAGAAGAGAATCTGGAAGTTTGGTTTGGCATCGCCTTTCGACTGCGTGGCTATGGTAGAAGCAAGATGGCCTCCAGCCGAAAATCCCATTATGCCTATGTCAGATGCGTTGATGTGCCAGTTCTTGGCGTTGCGGCGTACTGTGCGCAGTGCCTCCTCGGCATCACTAATAGGCACCTTGGCGTTGCCGTTGGGCATACGATAATGCAACACGATAGTAGCGATGCCCATATTGTTGAAGAAGGGCGCCCACTGGGTTCCCTCATGATCCATAGCCAGACGAGCATAGCCTCCGCCCGGACATATCACCACGGCGCGACCAGTGGCACGCTTGGCATCGGGCAGGAAAACCTTGATGTAGGCAGTGTCCTGCAGTCCGTTTTTATTTGGAGTTTTAGCATCCCATAGGTTAACATCGAAAGCACGCTGTGCCATAGCCGATACAGACACGGCAAGGAGCACAACAAGTAATGCGAATGATCTCAATTTTCTCATTTCTGATATAAGTTTTTAGATTTATCTTACTAATAATTGTCTTTTATCTTGCAAAGGTAACCATTTTTTAGTAATATTGCAGAGGATTTTAAAATTTACTACACATGCATCCATTAGAGAAATTTGAGTATTGCCCCATGTGTGGCAGTCATCACTTTGTAGAAAACAGCAAAGCGAGTAAAAAATGTGAGAATTGCGGATTCGAAATGTTTATGAATCCCAGTTCAGCCAACGTAGCAATCATAACTAACAGCAAGGGCGAGATATTAGTAGAACGCCGCCGCAACGAACCCGCCAAGGGCACACTCGACCTGCCCGGAGGTTTTGCCGAATTGGGCGAGACAGCCGAGGAAGGCGTTGCACGCGAGGTGATGGAGGAGACAGGACTGAAGGTTACGGAAGCAAAGTATCTGTTCTCGCTGCCCAACATCTACCGTTACAGCCGCATCGACATACACACTCTCGATATGTTCTTCGAGTGCAAGGTAGAGGACGAGAGCGTACTCACAGCCAACGACGATGCCGCAGAGTGTATGTGGGTTGGTCCCGACGACATACACACCGAGCAGTTCGGACTGCGCAGCGTGCGCTGGGGACTCATCAAATTCCTCGGACGCGAAGAGTGTTTTTCGCCCGAAAATCGCGAAAATGTGGATAAAAATGTGTAAGTTTGCAGTCTATTAGTCATTAGACACACATTTTTATATATAGCATAATAACAAAAAACAATGAAGATAAAATCATTAAACAGCCTTTTCGCCATTGCTTTGGCGGCAGTGGCAGTATTAGGCATGGCCTCATGCAACGAGAAGAAATTCCACGTCAACGGCACCATCGGCAATGCAGCCGACTCAACTCTGTATTTTGAGAACATGAGTCTGAACGGTCCGGTGGTGGTCGACTCAGTGAAGCTGTCGGCCGACGGCACCTTCGCATTCGACGAGAAGGCGCCAGCAGCACCGGAGTTCTATCGTCTGCGCATTGCAGGACAGATAATAAACATTGCCATCGACTCTACCGAGACGGTAAACATCAAGGCTGAATATCCCGGCATGGCATCGCAGTATGAGGTGAGCGGATCGGAAGACTGCTCGCGTATCAAGGAGCTGACACTGATGCAGATGGGACTGCAGACACAGCTGAACGCCATCGCACAGAACCCGCAGCTCGGAGCCGATGCTGTCAACGACAGCGTAGCTCGTGTTGTTGAAGCGTACAAAACCCGCGTGAAGACCGAATACATCTTCAAGGAGCCGATGAAGGCTTCATCTTACTTCGCACTGTTCCAGACACTGTATGCCGGCGGACAGCCCGTACTGATATTCAATCCCCGCTCGTCGGAGCAGGACGTGAAGGTGTTTGCCGCTGTGGCTACAAGCTGGGACACATTCTATCCTAACGAGGAGCGCGGCGAGAACCTGCACAACATTGCCATCGAAGGCATGAAGGACATACGCATTCTGAAGAACAAGCAGGCTCAAGGCATACTTGACGCACAGAAGGTGAACACTTCTGGCGTTATCGACTTCACTCTGACCGACAACAAGGGCAACGAACGCCGCCTGTCGTCGCTCAATGGCAAGGTGGTGTTGCTCGACTTCCACCTCTTCGCCAACGAGAAGTCACTGCAGCGCATCATGATGCTGCGCGAACTGTATAACAAATACCACGCTGCCGGACTGGAGATTTATCAGGTGAGCGTAGACGGCGACGAGCACTTCTGGAAGACTCAGACCGCTGCCCTGCCCTGGATAAGCACACGCGTTGACGACGACTCACGCGTTCTGCAGCTGTACAACGTGCAGCAGGTACCAACCTTCTTCCTGCTCGACCGCAACTGCAACGTGGTGAAGCGCGACGCACAGATTAAGGATATTGACGCTGAGATTAAAGCGCTGCTTTAATTGAGGTTGGGATGGTGACGTGTTGACGTGGAAAAAAGAAAAAAGGGACTGACTTCACAGCCACTCCCCTTTGCTCTTTATACAATAACATTATGAATTTTCACGCCAGCAAAGTTACTCAGAATTAGCGACTTGCGCAATACCCATATATGGGTAAATTGCACTGGCTACGGCGAGAACGCCATAGCCTCCTAATTATACATTAATTTAATTAACGACAAAATGAACAAACGACCAAAACATTTAGGATGGATCATCGCTGGTGTGGTGATTCTGGTGATAGCTCTTTGGGGCATAAGCGGATACAACGGACTGGTATCGATGGACGAGGAAGTGAACGGCAAGTGGGCTAACGTTGAGACACAGTATCAGCGTCGCTCCGACCTCATCCCTAACCTCGTGAGCACCGTCAAGGGCTATGCCAAGCACGAGAGCCAGACACTTGAGGCTGTAATGGCTGCACGCTCGCAGGCTACTCAGGTGAAGATTGACCCCTCTAACTGCACTCCGCAGCAGCTGGCACAGTATCAGAAGGCGCAGGGCGACGTTACCTATGCACTGGGCAAGTTGCTCGCCATCACCGAGAACTATCCCGACCTCAAGGCCAACCAGAACTTCCTCGAACTGCAATCGCAGCTGGAAGGCACTGAGAACCGCATCAACGTAGCCCGTAAGGACTTCAACGATGCAGCCAAGGAATATAACGTGGCAATACGCCGATTCCCGAAGAGTCTGATTGCAGGCATCTGCGGTTTTGACAAGAAGAACTACTTCGAGGCAGAGGCTGGAGCCGATAAAGCTCCTAAAGTAGAGTTCTAAACAATGAACATCGGAAACTTTCTATACCACTCCCTTAGGGGAAGGGTGAAGGGAGCGGGGCTTCTTATCGCAGCCCTGCTCTTTGTCTTTACGGCAACTGCTGCCGCAGAGACCAAGCAATACACCATCGACGACGTGCCCAACGTGCGCCTCAGCGATGCACGCCAGTATGTGACTGACCCTACGGCTATTCTCTCTACTGCAGCTCGCGACTCTATCAACGCCATGCTCGGACGCTTGGAGAAGAGCACGGGCATAGAAACGGCTGTAGTGATGCTGCCAAGCATAGGCGAAGAGGACATCTTCGACTTTGGCCACGAACTGTTCCGCAAGTGGGGAATAGGCAAGAAGAAGAGCGACAACGGACTGCTCATCCTCTTCGTTATGGACCAGAAGAAGGTGCGATTTACTACCGGTTATGGCATCGAAGGCACTATGACCGACGCCATGTCGAAGCGCATTCAGACTACATTAATGATACCACGCTTCAAGAAAGGCAACTGGGATGGCGGTATGGTAAGTGGCGTTCGTGCCGTAGCGAAGACTCTCGACGGCTCGATGCAAGCAGAAGAGGACAGCGGCGAGGACGACATATCGACGATCATGATTACTCTCTTGGCCATAGTAGTAACAATGCTGATATTCATTTATATTATGGGCTCGCTGCAACGCTGTCCCAAATGCAAGAAACGCAGTGCCCTGCGCAAGGTGAAGGAGCAGCATCTGGTGGTGAAGAACAAGAACGGACGCATCATACGACGCATTCTGCGCACCACATACATATGCAAGTACTGCGGCAACACCGTAACCAAGGATTCCGACGAGAACGATAACGGCAACGCTATGGCTACTGGTGCCATACTCGGTTCGATGCTGGGCAGTGGCAACAGAGGCGGAAGCGGATTCGAAGGCGGATTCGGTGGAAGCTTCGGAGGCGGCTCAACGGGTGGCGGCGGAGCAACATCGGGATGGTAAGAGAATGTGGAATTAGGAATGTGGAATGTTGAATTGTCGGCTGCGCCGATTAGGAATTGATGAATTAGGAATTCAAAATTCAAAACTCAAAATTGCCATCGGCAACAACTCAAAACTCAAAATTCAAAACTCAAAATTCGAATTATGAAAATACAAATCATAAACGGTCCCAACCTCAATCTGTTGGGCACACGCGAACCGGGAATATACGGTAGCAGTACATTCGAGGCTTATCTCGACACATTGCGCAAGCAATATCCCGACGTAGAGATAGACTATTATCAGAGCAATATAGAGGGATGCCTCATCGACAAGATGCAGGAAGTGGGATTCTCGGTAGACGGCATTATACTCAATGCCGGTGCATACACCCACACCAGCATAGCATTGCAGGACTGCATACGCTCGCTTAAGAGTCCTGTCATCGAGGTACACATAAGCAATGTGCACAAACGTGAGGAGTTCCGACACAAGTCGATGATTTCTTGCGCCTGTCTGGGCGTAATATGCGGATTCGGAATGGACTCTTATCGTCTGGCACTCGAAGCAATCAAAGCGTTATGACTGAAGAAATAGAGAAGTACGTACTGGCACACTCAGCACTCGAAGGCGACTATCTGTACCGCCTCTACCGCGCCACCAACATCCATACCATACACGGACGCATGGCATCGGGACATCTGCAAGGACGCTTGTTGAAGATGCTCGTGAGCATGATACGCCCCAAGAACATTCTTGAGGTGGGCACCTTCTCGGGCTATAGCGCCATCTGCATGGCTGAAGGATTGGACGAAGGAGGAAAGGTGTGGACGTTTGAGATAAACGACGAGATGGAAGACTTCACCCGTCCGTGGATTGAAAACTCGCCCGTGGCTGACAAGATAGACTTCCGCATAGGCGACGCCAACATTGAAGCGCCTAAGCTTGGCGTGACGTTCGACCTCGCTTTTGTCGACGGCGACAAACGTACGTATGTCGAGACTTACGAGATGGTGCTACGACTGTTGCGACCCGGAGGATATATCATTGCCGACAACACGCTGTGGGACGGTCATGTCACCGACCCGGCTTACGACCACGACCATCAGACACAAGGCATCAGACAATTCAACGACCACGTTGCTGCCGACAACCGTGTTGAGCAGGTGATAGTGCCGTTGCGCGACGGACTGACGCTTATCAGAAAAAAGGATTAAAGACATTAAAGGCTTACAAAAGAACCACTACTATATTATATGGCTCAGAAAAAGAATGACGACGGACTGACACCTATGATGCGACAGTTCTACACGTTCAAGAACGAGCATCCCGACGCACTCCTGCTGTTCCGCTGCGGCGACTTCTACGAGACTTATTCGAGCGATGCCGTTGAAGCGGCTAAGATTCTCGGCATCACTCTGACTCGACGCTCCAACGGAAAGAACCCTTCAAGCGCAGCAATGGAGATGGCTGGATTTCCTCACCACGCTCTCGACACCTATCTGCCTAAGCTCATCAGGGCTGGCAAACGTGTGGCTATATGCGACCAGCTGGAAGACCCTAAACTCACAAAGACGCTCGTGAAGCGTGGCATTACGGAACTTGTCACGCCCGGAGTGGCTATGAGCGACAACGTGCTCAACTATAAGGAGAACAACTTCCTTGCTGCCGTGTTCATGACAAAGGCTCAGTGTGGCGTGGCTTTTCTCGACATCTCTACCGGAGAATTTCTCACCGGCGAGGGTACTTTCGACTATGTTGAGAAGCTGCTTGCGTCGTTCCAGCCTAAGGAGGTGCTGCACGACCGACAGATGAAGGCGCAGTTTGAGGAGCATTTCGGCAATCGTTGGTGTACTTTCCAGCTCGACGACTGGATGCTAACGGAGCAAAGTTCACGACAGAAGTTGCTTAAGCATTTCGGAACGAAGTCGCTTAAGGGTTTCGGCGTTGAACATCTGAAGCTCGGAGTGATTGCTGCCGGTGCCATATTGCAGTATCTTGAAATGACGCAGCACACCCACTTGGGACACATTACATCGCTGCGCCGAATTGAAGAGGACCGCTATGTCAGACTCGACAAATTCACCATACGCTCCCTGGAACTTCTGCAGTCGATGCAGGACGACGGCGTTTCGCTGCTCGATGTTATCGACCGCACCACGACAGCAATGGGTGCTCGCATGCTGAAACGCTGGACTGTGTTCCCGCTTATGGACGTTGCGTCTATCAACAAGCGCCTGGATGTGGTGGAGACATTCTTCCGTAAGCCCGACTTCCGACAGACTATTGACGACAATCTGCATCGTATCGGCGACATGGAGCGCATCATATCCAAGGTGGCTGTAGGACGTGTGTCGCCACGCGAGGTTGTACAACTGAAGCTGGCATTGCAAGCCATCATCCCGATAAAGACCGCTTGCCTATACAGCGACAATGAAGAGATACGCTCAATAGGCGAACGTCTGAACCTATGTGAGTCGCTTCGCGAACGCATTGAGCGTGAAATACAGCCCGATCCGCCTCAGCTCATCAACAAGGGCGACGTTATTGCAGCCGGATTCTCACCCGAACTCGACGAACTGCGATCGATTTCGCGTGGAGGAAGAGACTATCTGCTGCGCATTCAGGAAGAAGAAGCGCAGAAGACGGGCATACAGTCGCTTAAGGTAGGATATAACAACGTGTTCGGATACTATCTTGAGGTGCGCAATACGTACAAGGACCAGGTGCCGCAGGAGTGGATACGCAAGCAGACTCTTGCCAATGCCGAGCGCTACATAACTCAGGAACTGAAGGAATATGAGGAGAAGATAATGGGAGCCGACGAGAAAATACTCGCCTTAGAAACCCGTCTCTTCACCGAACTCGTCACCGATATGGCTGAGTTCATACCCCAGATACAAATCAACGCCAACATCATTGCGCGCCTCGACTGCCTCCTCTCGTTTGCAAAGGCAGCCGAAGAGCACCGCTATGTGCGCCCCGTTGTGGCTGACGACTGTGTGCTTCAGATTAAGGCAGGACGTCATCCCGTGATAGAAACGCAGCTGCCTATGGGTGAGGAATATGTGCCTAACGACATCGAACTGGATTCCGAACAGCAGCAGATAATGATTATTACGGGTCCGAACATGGCTGGTAAGTCGGCTCTCCTACGCCAGACTGCGCTCATAACGCTCATGGCTCAGATGGGATGCTTCGTTCCGGCAGAGTCGGCTCATGTAGGACTCGTAGACAAGATTTTCACACGTGTGGGTGCATCGGACAACATCTCATTGGGCGAGTCGACCTTTATGGTGGAGATGACGGAGGCTTCGGACATCCTCAACAACGTAACACCACGCTCGCTCGTGCTCTTTGACGAGCTGGGACGAGGCACGTCGACCTACGACGGCATCTCCATAGCGTGGGCTATCGTGGAATATCTGCATGAGCATCAAGGCGCACAGGCACGCACTCTCTTCGCCACTCACTATCACGAACTGAACGAGATGGAGAAGAACTTCGGCCGCATCAAGAACTACAACGTGAGCGTTAAGGAACTGAACGGCAAGGTGATATTCCTGCGCAAGCTGATGCGAGGCGGTTCGGAGCACTCGTTCGGTATACACGTGGCTGAGATTGCCGGTATGCCGAAGTCGATAGTAAACCGTGCCAACACCATACTGAAGCAGCTGGAGGCTGACAACGCCAGCGTGGGAGTGGAGTCGCGCCAGAACCTCGGTCAGACAGCCTCAGCAGGCATGCAGCTCTCCTTCTTCCAGCTCGACGACCCAGTGCTATGCCAAATACGTGACGAGATAATCGGGCTCGACATAAACAACCTCACCCCCGTCGAGGCTCTCAACAAACTCAACGAGATAAAGAAAATCGTGACGGGAAGGTCGTGACAATAGGAAGACAAAGTTACTGCAAGTCGCGGAACTCTGATGGGAGAAAGCCAGTCTGGCGCTTGAAGAGCTTTACGAAGTAGGAAGGATCGTCATATCCCAGACTGGCAGCTATCTCCTTAATCATCATATTGGTGTATTTCGCCATTCGCTTTGCCTCCAGAATGATGCGCTCATTAATAAAGGCGAGTGGCGATTTACCCGAACATTCATTCACACTCTTGTTAAGTGTGCGTACAGCCACATTCAGACGGTCGGCATATTCCTGCACAGTATGAAGACGATTGTACTCTTCCTCCACCATACGGCGGAACTGGATAAACAGTCGATGTGACGGCTTAAGCATGTCAAGGTTTTTGCCATCCTCATGTATGCCATACCTCTGTATCTTGACGAGGAATATGCAGAGCAGGGATTTCAGTATATCTACATTGCCCAGTTCGCCATAGTGGCTTGATTCCTCCTCCATGTCGTCGACCAACGGCATAATCATCCGTGCAGTCCGGTCGTCTATTTTGTAATAGGGTGTAGAATCATAGGTATGGAACGAGTTGTACTTCAGAAAAAAACTGTCGACATTTCCTCCTGACTGATTGTCCTTCATCAGGTCGGTACACATCTTTATAGCCACACCTTTATAGCCCTCTTTCCTGTCAAAATGATGCACCTGTCCAGGCGCAAGGAAAAAGATGGTGCCTGGAGCCACTTCATAATCATTGAAATCGACGGTATGAACGCCCGTTCCTTCCTGAAACCATAGTATCTCATAGAAAGAATGAACGTGCGCCATACAGTCGTCTATATCGCTTGTATCAAACAATTCGGGCATCCGTTCCACCCTGAATCCATTGCCGCGTGACATATTGCACACGTTGGAATACTTGCTATTAAGTTCTTCTGTTGTCATAGTATATCTGTTATTTGAGTGTAAAATTACAAAACAAATGGTAAATTTCAGCAAACCAAACGGGAAAATATGTCACCATGCCGAAATATACTATTCATTTGCCGATATTTATTTTGTTAATCTAATGATTATCAGTACTTTTGCATCAGATAAAGAAAACAATAACATTTTAAATAAAACAATACGACTATGGCAAATAAATATTCAGGCACACAGACAGAAAAGAACCTCGCAGCAGCTTTCGCTGGTGAATCACAGGCTCGCAACAAATATACTTACTTCGCTTCACGCGCCAAGAAGGACGGCTTCGAGCAGATAGCTGACATCTTCCAGAAGACTGCCGACAATGAGAAGGAACACGCCAAGATGTGGTTTAAGGAGCTTAGCGGAATCGGCAGCACAGCCGAGAACCTTGCTGCTGCGGCAGAAGGCGAGAACTACGAATGGACCGACATGTACGAATGCTTCGCCAAGACAGCCGAAGAGGAAGGTTTCAAAGAATTGGCACAGAAATTCCGCCTTGTAGCAGCTATCGAGAAGCGTCACGAAGAGCGTTATCGTGCTCTCCTGCGCAACGTTGAAGCTCAGGAAGTGTTCAAGAAGAGCGAGGTGAAAGTATGGGAATGCCGCAACTGCGGTCACATCGTAGTAGGAACCGAGGCTCCAGAGATCTGCCCCACATGCTCACATCCAAAGGCTTACTTTGAGGTGCATGTAGATAATTTCTAAATATAAACCCCTAAAAACAACGAAATATGAAGAAATATGTATGCGACGTATGCGGTTGGGAGTATGACCCGGCTGTAGGAGTACCAGAAGCTGGCATCCCGGCAGGTACACCATTCGAGGATCTTCCCGATGATTTCGAGTGTCCTCTTTGCTCAGTAGGAAAGGACGAGTTCTCTCCAGTAGAGGAATAATACAATCAACACTTTTAGGATTATTTGTAAGTATACTTTGCAAAAGCAACGAATTATTTAAAAGTATACTTACAAATAATTCTCTTTATATTTATAATAGTTGATTTAGTAGATTAATTCCTGTTTTTCTAACCCTAATTACGGATAATCATAGGTCGTGGTTGCACATATCGCCTTTCTTTTGTAACTTCGCAGTGAAATTAGGATCCTATGAAAATCAACAAACAAAAAGACCAACTACTCGCCATGATACGCAAGGGCAAGCCGATGACACTCGGCGAGCAGGCGCGTCTTGTGCTGAGTCTTGCCACTCCCGCCATTCTGGCGCAGCTCACAACGACGATGATGCAATATATCGATGCGTCGATGGTGGGCAGTCTGGGTGCAGAGGCTTCGGCGGCGATAGGCTTGATAGAAACCACAATGTGGCTACTGGGCAGTCTGTGCTCGGCAGCAGCAGCGGGATTCTACGTACAGGTGAGTCACCAGCTGGGTGCCAACGATGCAGCAAAGGCACGTTCCACACTGCGCCAAGGCATCATGTCGGTATTCGTAGTGAGTGCGTTGCTTGGACTCATATCGCTCTCCATCAGTCCGTTTCTGCCGAAATGGCTGGGCGGCAACGACAGCATCAACGCTACGTCGTCGGCATATTTTGCCATTGTAGCAACCGCTCTGCCCATATTCCAATTCTCGATGTTCGGAAGTGGAATGCTACGCAGTTCGGGCAACATGGTGGTGCCGAGCATAATGAGCGTAGTGATGATGTCGCTCGACGTGGTATTCAACTTCTTCCTGATATTCCACACACGCACCGTCGATGTGCTGGGCATGCACATAACAATGCCCGGTGCCGGACTGGGAGTGGTGGGAGCTGCCATTGGCACGGCATCGGCTGAGTTTGTGGCAGCATCGATAACAATGTATATACTCTGCTTCCGCAACAAGGAGCTGTCGCTGAGGATAGACAGCGGACGTTTCCTGCCTACATGGGATGTGGTGAAGCGTGCTCTGCACATCGGACTGCCGATGGGCATACAGCAGACCATCATGACCTCGGCATATATCGTCACCACCATAATCATTGCACCACTGGGCACCTTCGCCATTGCAGCCAACTCGTTTGGCATCATTGTGGAGAGTCTGTGCTACATGCCGGGCTACGGTGTGAGCGATGCCGCCACAACGCTTGTAGGCCAGAGCATGGGCGCCGGACGTTACGAACTGATGAAGCGCTTTGCGTGGCTCAGCGTCGGACTGGGCATGGGCATTATGACATTGATGGGCGTAGTGATGTACGTCGGAGCGCCGTTTGCCATGGCTATGATGACGCCTTCGCCCGAAGTGCGCCTGCTCGGAGTGGAAGTGCTGCGCATCGAGGCGTTCGCCGAACCTATGTTCGGTGCCGCCATCATCTGCTACGGAGTGTTCGTAGGCGCTGCCAAGACCATAGCTCCGAGCGTGATGAACCTCATATCGATGTGGGGTGTGCGCATCACGCTTGCCGCCATGCTCGCACCGTCGATGGGACTGCGCGGCGTATGGCTCGCCATGTGTCTGGAACTGACGTTCAGGGGAGTGATATTCTTAGTAAAATTGACATTATGGAAAAGATAACTAACAAGGTATTCGGCGGAGAGCGTCCTCTCTTCGAAATACACAACGTGGAGCTCGACCACGTTCGCATCACTTTTGGTGAATCGGGCATCTAGGAGTGTAGCAACATCGTGTGCCGCAACTGTTACTTCGAGGGCAAATACCCATTGTGGCACGTCAAGGGTTCGGACATACGCAACTGCTATTTCGCGCCCGGATCGCGTTCTGCCATCTGGTATTCGGACGACATGCACATGGAGGACTGCGTAATAAACGGTCCGAAGTTCTTCCGCGAAATGAAGAACCTCTCGCTCAAGAACGTCACAATCAACGATGCCGACGAGACATTCTGGGGCATCGACGGACTGACGCTTGAGAACGTGGTGCTGCACGAGGGCACTTATCCCTTCATGCACTGCCGCAACATCAAGGTCGACGGACTGCAGTCGGATGCCAAATACGTTTTCCAGTACTCGCGTGACATAGAGATACACAACGCCAAAATCGACACCAAGGACTCATTCTGGGAGGTTGACAACGTAACCGTGTACGACTCGGAACTCAACGGCGAATTCTTAGGTTGGCATTCGCGCGGACTGCGACTGGTCAACTGCCACATCTCGGGCGAGCAACCGCTGTGTTACGCCAAGGATCTGGTGCTTGAGAACTGCACCTTCGACCCCGAATGCGACCGAGCCTTCGAATACTCCACCCTTCAGGCAGACATCCGCGGACACATCAAGAGCATAAAGAACCCTACATCGGGCAAAATCGTGGCAGACAGCATAGGCGAAGTAATAATCGACAAGAACATTAAGCAGCCTGCCGACTGCCAGATTCTGACACGATAATTGATTATGAAATAGCCATACCATCCCCGCAATATTATATATTGTGGGGACGGTAAATGGTAATATAATGTTACTAAGTTTTTTATTTTAGAATTTGAAAATAAAAATATGAAATTGTTTTCGTTAAATAAGTGATTTTCTCATATTTTATATGTACCTTTTCCACATCTTATAGATTTTCATGTTGTATCAATGCAAATGAATATCAAGGATATATTGAATATTGTACGACTAATATGTGCTAACCATATATTTCCTGAAAGATAATTGTGTAATAGTTTGATTGTGTAATAATAAAAGGTAAGATTATGATGATGCCTAAATTTTTTTCTCCTTTAAAGGAACCACTCACAAGTCCTGTAACACTATTCTTGTTGCTGTTACCTACAACGTGTTGTTTGGGTATAGGTTCTATGTATATTAAAAATCAGATGATAATACTATTGTTGTTATTGTTGTCTTTGCTTATTTCAGTACTTTTATATTGTTTTATAAAAAATAAAAATTATGGAAAAGATTAGAAAAATGGTTGCAGTGTTGGTTTGTAATGTATTATATGTTAATAACAATTTTGTATATCAGAGAAAACATACCTTTAATCAAGTCGTTGATAGCTAGTTTACTTCCAACAATATTTGTCATTATAGCCAGTTATATTATCACAAAATAATCTTTAAATATTTATTATGTATTATGAGTTATAAGCTTTCTGCGCCATCCCGCCGTCACACCAATTCCTACAAGTGGGACTCGGCTCCGACTGCCGATGTCATACCCCTCTGGGTGGCAGACATGGACTTCGAGACCTATCCCGCCATAACCGAGGCGTTGCAGCGTCGCGTGGCTCACGGCATATTCGGATACACACGTGTGCCCGATGCCTACTACGAGGCGGTGTGCCGATGGTTTGCAAGCCGTCACCAGTGGCACTTCACGCCGTCTGACATCATATACACGTCGGGCGTGGTGCCCGCCATATCAGCCGTCATCAAGGCGCTCACACTGCCGGGCGACCAGGTGATAGTGCAGGGTCCGGTTTACAACTGCTTCTATTCGAGCATACGCAACAACGGCTGCGAGACGGTGTCCAATGCCCTTATATATAATAAGGAGAAGCTGCGCTATGAGATTGACTTTGACGATTTGGACAAAAAGCTGTCGCACGAGCGTGCCCGAATCCTGCTGCTGTGCAATCCGCACAATCCCGGCGGACGTGTGTGGACACGCTCTGAACTGACACGTGTGGCTGAGCTGTGCCACAAGCACGGCATACGCGTAGTGTCGGACGAGATACACTGCGAGCTGACGCTACACGACTACAGCTACACTCCGTTCGGGTCGCTGCCCGACGAGCTGAGTTACGGCTCCATAACATGCTGTTCGCCCTCGAAGGCGTTCAACATAGCCGGTCTGCAGATAGCCAACATAGTGTGCCGCGATGCCCAGGTGCGCGAGCGCATCGACCGTGCCATCAACATCAACGAGGTGTGCGATGTCAATCCGTTCGGAGTAGAAGCGCTTATGGCGGCATACACCGACGGAGGCGAGGAATGGCTCAACGGACTGCGCCAGTACATCACCGCCAACTACGAATGGCTGCTACAGCACATGGCTGAAGCCCTGCCACATCTGCCCGTAATGCGCATGGAAGGCACCTATCTGGCATGGGTAGACTGCTCGGCGATAGACGAGACATCTGAAGAAATAGAAGAACGACTGCTACGAGAGCACAAGGTATGGGTGAATGCCGGAAGCATGTACGGACGAGAAGGCGAACACTTCATCCGCATCAATATGGCGTGCCCACGTGAACGACTCGTAGAAGGGCTGAAAAGAATCGTAGAAGGGCTGAAATAAAAACTTTTTCGTCAAAATTCTGCCCAAATATTCAGAATAGCTTAAAATGAGCGATTTATGAGTGTTTCACCTCAATTGAGGTAATGATTTGGCAATAGTGCTAAATTCTGCAAATTGCATACGTTTGCTTGTCAAACAACTCTTTTTGTCTGCAAAAATACAATAATTTATGTGACACACAAAGAAATATATATTTTTTAACTAGAGAATCTCTAAAAGAAATTCTGTGGATTAAGTTTACCCATTAGAAAAATATTGGCAAACTTCATCACACAGAATTTTATTTTTCCGCTTTGTTGCGGAATCATGTATTGAGAGAGTTTATAGTCTATCTATTTCTTCACTTGCAGCACTTTCGCCCTTATAGCGTTTTTTGTCTTTGAATGTATATCTTACCAAGAGGCTGATGCGGCGACCATCCTTGAAACTGCTTTTGGCGAATATGTAATCTGAGTCATATCTTATCTCTCGTTCTTTTGTGCCGAGGATATTGTTAAGACTCAGCCTTACCAACCATGCATTGTCAGCAAAATGCTTGGTTACTCCTAGGCTAAACCATAATGCCTGTTTAACCAAATATTCCCTCATGTTTCCATCAGAATTGTAACTTAGCAGTACGTAAGGCATCCAATGGTGGCGCAAGTTGAAATAGCTGTTGAACGACATTGATATGTAAGGCTTGTCATTCTTGATTTTTCTTCCATCCGTATTATAGAGTGACATATAAGTTCGCATCATGTTAAGGTTGAAATATGGTTCCCAAACACCCACATTCGTATGATAAGCCAAACTTGCATTTACTGCAGAATAATGCGGAAAATTTTCAGGCTTTGACATTGCCACCAATGGGGATGCCTGCTGAATGATATTCGTTGAGATGATGTAATCTTTTATCCTTTGATAATCGACTGAGAAACGCAATTGATGCCATTGCAACGAATAGGATATATCTGTCGTATATTGTGGAAGTAGCCATGGATTACCTGCCTCGATGGAATAACGGTTAAAATATTCTTCGCTGTTTCTGAGTTCGTAATAGCTTGGACGTTTTACCTTGGTTGTCATACTTAATCCCATTTCGACATTCTTTACAGGCAAAGACAATGAGAAGAAAGGATAAAAATGACGATAAGTCTTATCCACCAAGCTATTTTGGGAGATAGCATCACGATACAGCATACGAAATGACTCAAATCGCATTCCCAGTTGGGCAGACAATTTGGCGATAGATACATTGCATCCGGCAAAGGCGGCGAGTTTTGTTTCTTCTGCATGAAGACGACTCGTTGCGCTTGACTTCTCGTTTTCAAGGCTCTGATAATCTTTTTCTTCTTCCACATAACTTGCATCAGCACCTATGTTAAAAGTCAAGTTTTTGTTGGCTTGATAATTGATTTTCATATTCCCTGCATAGATGTCGTGAGTAGTCTCATTTTCATTTTTCACCTCATGCGCATCCGTCATGCTTCCAGACTCTTGATTAAGACGGCTATCTGCAGCTTTTCTGCTAACATAATCAGCATTCAACGTCATTTTCCATTTTTGGGAGAATTTTCCATCGTAGAAGACGTTTCCTATCCATTGATCATAGTTTGCATGAGAATGGATGTTAGAGGATAAATCTTCAAACAGAAGATTGTCATGAAACATTTGGCTGGCAGAATGTCCTCCCCATTTGTCCGTTTCCTTGGAGTATGACAAACTTGCGCCAATGGTATGATTCTTTGCCAATTCTGCACTGATACCTCCGTTAATGGTTTGATTATAATAATTGGAATTCCATTTAGGCATATCACTTTCCATATTCCAGACAGAATGATCAGCCAAAGTCTGTTCCTTATTGGTTTGGTCTGTTTTATATCTACTGCTTGAATTGGTAAAAGAAAGGAATCCATTTATGTTCTCGGTATCGTAAGTGAGCTGCACCTGTTCCGAATCAGAGTTTTTTCTGCCTTGGCTGTCAAATACAGAAGTTCTGATGCCTAATCCTCCATCAACCTTATGTTTCAAGTTGATTTTAATGACAGCGTGGGTGTCTGCATCATACTCTACCCCAGGATTGTTGATTACCTCTATCGTAGAAATATCCTTGGAATTCAAGCGGCTCAACTCACTTTTGTCCCTCATCTTACGATTGTCGATATATACATCTGCAATTCCCCGTCCAAAGACAGAATAGCTGCCATCGCTACCTGACACTGTTGGTAATTGCGCAACAACATCATCGGCACTTCCAAAATCGCTTAATACAGATTTCTGAACATCCACGATAAGCTTTGTTCCGTCTGACTTATAAATCTTCCGATGACCTTTCACGACTACTTTTTGTAGATTTAGCGTAGCTTCGCTTAAGGCTATTGTACCTATTTTGCCAGTACTAAAGATATTGCGATAAGTGTTATATCCTACACATGTTACTTTTACAATAGCCTTTTGAGCATTGCAAGGTATTACAAATTGTCCGTTTTCATTGGTCACACCACCAGTAATAAACGAAGAGTCATTGACATTCAGAAGTGAAACATTGGCGAAATCGACAGGTTGATGATGAGTGTCCACGATGCGTCCCATCATTCTGTTAGAAGCCTTTTGGATACATTCAACGATAATAACATTATCCACTTGTTTCATCTTGATAGGATAAAAGCCTATCAAGTTCATGATGGCATCTGGAACACTTTCATTTTTGATGCTCTTCGTCACCTTGAAATCCTCCAACTCGTCATACACAAAGTTGATGACATACTTATCCTGTCGAGCATTCAAATCCTTCAATGCCGCAGAGAATGACACATTATTATATTGTCGGGTAATGCGTTGGGCAGACATACCCATGCTTATCATCAACAACATTAAGTTAAAAACAATCTTCTTCATAACTTACTCCACTCTTAAAGTTCCATCCACTTCCGTTATCTGTATGCGCTCAAAAGCATTCAATATTTCGAGATTCTGCTTCAATGTCTTAGTCTTGTCCCAATTGAAGAAGATACGAACATGCTGTGATTCTGCATTGTCGAATTCCACCTTGACATGATAGAAGGCTGCAAGTTGCGACACGACATCGCCCAACTCAGCATTGTCAAAGACAACAGGCTTTAGGTCGAGGCTGTCAGCCTTCTCTGAAGTGCATGCCTTGATGCTATCCATCCTGTTCAAATCAGAAGTAGAAGATACTTGCTCCGTCTTGGCTTGGTTAGCCTCATCCGAAGAAGAGAAACGGAAAATGCCTGAATGAATTGCAGCGAAAGTAATGCCTGAGAGGAAAACAACGCCAATGATGGATGCTGCTATCTTCCAGTGATTGCTGGATGTTTTATCAGAAGCTTCGTTGGCCTTTAATCCTTGCTTATCAGCAAACTTCTTCCACGCTTCGTCTACATTCACTTTCTTTGGATTTCCTTTTTTCATCGCCATCCTAACCATCGCCATATCGTGAAAGAAATCCTTTACGTCTTCATCGGCAAGCAAACGTTCCACCTGCTCGTCGGTATAGCGATCGGGATGCTCCTGCATATCGAAGAACATCTGTCGCTTCTCTTTTTTACTCTTGTTAAATTCCTTGTTTGTCATTGTCTTGCTCATTTAAATTGTTCCTTAATCCAGTCCATCGCCTTCGAAAGATGGTTGAATACCGTCACCTTGCTCACTCCCACTTCATCAGCCACCTCCTGATAAGATTTCTCCTGAAGATAGCGCAGACGGAAAATGAGTTGTCGGATAGGCGGTTCCAGGTCTTCGATGAGAAGCATCAGCTGGTCGAGTCGCTCGTCGGTCTCTTCCGAGAGAATCACGTCGGCATCATCCAGCAGCAGCTTCGTTACCCTTTCCTTCACGCTTTTATGGGCTATCAGGTTGAGACAGCGGTTGCGGACGATCCTCATCAGGAATCCTTCCTCACTCTCAGGCATCAGGACTACATCATCGGCAAGAATCGTGGTAAAGACTTCGCTCACTACATCCTTGCTTTCATCGTCATCGGAGAGGATGCTTCTGGCCAGATTGTACATCTTCCCGTAATGCTGACGAAACATTCTTTCTATGTCCTTTTCCTGTTTCATACACTATCTATACAGTTGAGCCAAGCAAAAAACTAAGCAAAACAATAACTTTTTTCAAAATTTACAGAAAAAACATTCAACGACTCCTTGTCTTCCACAAAGCCATAGGATGAAATTTGATTCTATTGACCATCTCTTTATCTTCGAACAGCAATTCTGGAATATACTTCTTGTCATTGAATTCCCGCACATATTCTTTCTCTGATTCTGTCAGAACCAATAGCTTTGAGAGAAAGTCTTTCACTTCTGTCTTGGCTTTTTCAAAGTCAAAATGCTCACTGCGCCTAAGTACAGGCAAGAGTTGCGAACGAATCTGCGGAAAACGGATTTTGTCTATCTGCGGAAAGTCAATATATTCCGTAGGCGTAGCGTTGTCTTTTCTGCTTGAGCCAACAGTCAGATAAAAGACGGTCGCTTTTCTCAGCAACGTTTTCTCTTCATCGCTCACGAATAGCTGATGCTTCACCATGTTATAGACATCATAAATGTCACGTGCAGCACTTCTACCTATCAAGGCGTTTATCTTGGTGGCAAACAATTCGACAGGTGAAAGAGAACGTACCTTCACATCGCTCAGAAACGGAATGGACACATGAGTCTCTATGGCAGGCAGGATATGGCAACGGTCGGAATAGTTGATTTCTATCTTGATGCCATCGTTGTTGCCTGCGGCATTGGTATAATGAAACACCCATGAGTCAAGCGTATGCGGTGTCTTGGAGCCAGGCGCAAGATGATAACCATCCGACTCCATATAGCGTAGAATCTCGTTATTCACTTCTTGGCGAATGGATAGCATGGATTCTCGGTCGCAATCCACCGTAAAGTCAAGGTCTATATCTACCGAGAGTCTTGGCAGTTGGAAAACGGTGAGATTGATGGCTGTGCCACCTTTCAGCACAAGAGATTTAGACAGCAAAGGACTGTCATGGAAATAGTTGAGTATCTCCACCAATCGCATCACCTTTTCGAGGTTGTCGCGAATAAAGCCTTGCTCCTTGGCGATGATGTCAAGAGCTTGTTTGTTATATGAGTTCATATTCTTCCTTTGATGTTAGTTCTTGCGGCACATACATGCGCCATTTATTTACAAATGTATCCGACTCTTCGTTGTTAGTCAACCACTTGACGCTTTTGGTTCCCTTGGCTCGGCACAGCTCCAAGAGGGATTCTGAGATGTTGGCTTGTTCCTTGATTCGCTCTAACAGATAGCCAGTCTTCTGATACAGAAAAGCCTTGTTGTATTTTGCGAGGTAATTGACGAGCTTTTTCTCATTGAGCAAGACAATACCCTCCATGCAATGCAGCAATTCCTCAATACCACCAGCTCGGTCGATACGGTCAAAGCAATCCAACAACGTACTCTCCATATCCGTTACTCGTACATAAGGGTTTCCCTTGGGAGTCATCATACCAACGATTTCCTTTGTTTGTCGGCAATAGGTATAATCCACATCGTCGAAAGAAAAGGAATTGAAGCGAGTCATGCTTTTCACAAAAACCTCATTGAAGGGTTGATGAGCCAATCCATGAAACTCCAATGCTGTATGATAACTGATGCAAGCTGTAGGTGACAAGTGGCTTCCTATCTCATACTTGTCGCAAACAGGTAAGCCAGATGCAATATCCTTCATGCAATAGGTATTGCGCCGTATAGCCACAATCCACCCTTGTTGCTTGTACCGAGCAAGCAACGCTTCCACCGATTTCACCTTGCCTTTCAGAGCCTCAGAAAGTTCATCCGAAGTGAATATCCGCAGCTTATATAATATACTCAATAGTTCTGTCATTGTTTCTAATTTTGCACAAAAATATAAAATCTAAATTGTCTATGAGAAAAATCAGAAACTTTTTATGCTTTTTTATATGTTCTTTCCATCTTAATTGTCCGACTACGGAGGAACAAATCACCGACAGGCAAGTTCTTTTGGGAGTAATCCAAAAGGTTTCGAGTAACTCGAAACATACCTTGCTGTGTCTTTGTGGACACAATGTTTTGGCAAGAATAAAACCTAATACCATGATTCCTAAGACATCACCAAATTTTTGAGAGCTTTTTTGTGTTAAAATAAGCAAAATAGCCCCCAGAAAGCATATAGGCATACCTACCCCTGTAGCAGAAGAAGACATTTTTTGACTTTTCTGTTACAAAAAAACGATACGGAACTCTTTCTTTTAATAGCTTTTTGCTCGATTCCTAATTAGTTATCCGTATCTGTCCTCACAAGACTATAAGAGACAATGGTACATTGTCATAGTTCACTTGCTTTGGACTTTTCAATATGTAAGTTCTTTCTGTCGTCAGAGGTGTTCAACACTTCCCATTTTCTCTTTTGTTTGCCTATGGCAAACATTCTGCGAATGAGCTTAAACTTGACGGCATTCAATGCCTTACGCTTAGTATCAGAATCTTTTCTGCCTCCTAACTTTCGATTATAAAACATTTGCATTTCCACATCGTACTCAACAGCTCTCAATGCCGCCATAGACAGGTCTGCTTTCAATTGACCGTTACAGTGTGCGGAAGGTCGGGCACGCCATTTCACACTGGTACCAGAAGTGTGACTGCATGGAGCTACGCCAACATATCTCGCATATTGCCGAGCTGTGTCAAAAGCGGTAAAGTTTCGTGTGATGGCAATTATGTTTGTTGCATTGACCAAACCAATTCCTGGTATCGTCAACAGATTCTGAAAAGTGTCAAAGACATCTTCCTCCTTGGACATTAATTCACACTCTTCCTGATCTATCTTCTCAATGTCATGATTGAGCTTTTTAATGTAGCTCTCATACATGGCAGAATCCTCTTTCGTTTCAAACATCTGCATTCGGTTCATAAAGTTTGTCCGTTGCTCCACAAGGAACTTACGCTCATTGACAAGTTGCTTCAATTGTTGCATAGCCTTGCTTGGCAACTTGTATGGCTTGGCACATTCCGTGCCATCATAACGATAGAGGAAGTCAGCTATCTTTGCAGAGTCATTCTTGTCTCGCTTATCTATTGTCCCCATAGGATGATGTTTTACTATACGTGTACTAAGCATACAGAAAGAGTAATTCTTGGACGTGAGGAATTTTTCCAAGTCCAAGGAGTAGCAACCTGTAAATTCCATGCCAAACAGGGCTTGGGAAAGTACCACACGGCTCTTTTTGAGCCATGAGCACATATCGCCAAATCCCTTGCGAGTGTTGTTGAACACCTCATGAGGGAACATTTTGATGTTGGTGTCCTCACGAAATATAGATACATCTATGACATTTTTAGAGATGTCAATGCCTACAAATGATTTATTTTTCATATCTTTGCACCGCTTTACGAAAGGAACTCTCTATGTCAGGATAAGCCAAATCTTTTAAAAGCTGGGACGGACAGCTAATTCCCTAAAAGGCACTGAGTCTGACATTTCGGGCAGAGGAGACTATATCAAGGGAAAGGGCTTTGCCTAAGATTAAAAAGTTCACTACCTCTGTCTGGAGTTCCTTCCTTTTGAGGATTCCTCGCAAAGGTAGTGCCAAAAGCAACCAAGAGACTCTATCATGGTATAGTGATGGTCTTAAAACACTGTTAGTTCACTCCTGGTTGCTTGTTTTTCCCATTTCGATAATTGTCCGTCTCCACATACGGAGTACCTCGTTTTATAACGGCAAACATACGGAGTATTATCTTAAACTTGATTGCATTAAACACTATTCCACTGCATTTCTCCTTTCTCTTGCGTTCCCAGTAATCTCTGATGTTCGGAATGTGCTGCATGCAAACCAAACAGGCAATGGACAAATCTGCCTTTGCCTGTTTAAAACCTTTCTTAGAGACTGACGAGCCTTTTCTCACAGATGTACCAGATTCTTTCTTGAAAGGAGCGACACCAATATAGCAAGCGTATTTACGTGGGTTATCTATTGCCATGAAGTTTTCGGTCAGGACAATGGTTTCAAGTGCGACAACACGCCCAATACCAGGTATTGATGTCAGCAGGGAAAAGTTCTTGCTGATGTCCGCATCTTCTTTTATGTACATGTCAATTTCATTGTCTATGCCTTTAAGTGCATCATTGAGCGTTTTAAGTTGCCCATTCTTACGTTCCACAGACAAATCTGTGTCATACGCACATATATCATGAAGCTGCTGCTTGTAAAGGACTGACTGCTTGACTGTCTGCTTGCGTTCCGCCAAAAGCCTCTTCAACTTAAAATATACAGGAGGAGGAAGTTTTGATGGGTTGCGAAGAATCTTTCTGTGGTTCTGCTCACAGTAAATGGCTATGCGGAAAGAATCAAGCTCGTCAGTCTTGATGCGGTCGAGCGAACGCAGTCCATCATCCAAGTCTGGCTCAAAGCGATGCATCTTGCGAGGTTCCACCATCCTATAAATATAATGTTTCTCTTCCAACCATAGTCTAAAGTTTTGGGTGTAAAGTCCTGTATATTCCATACAGAACAAGACTATATCAACCCCCTTGCTTACCTTTGCCACCCATGAACCAATTTTCTTGAAACCTGCATTGTTGTTGCTCACCTTTATATGGGCTTTCTTCCAATCAATGCTTTCTCCGTCATAAAAAGCAAGGTCGAGAGTCTGCTTTGAGACATCCACGCCTATGTAAAGTTCTTTATCCATAATTTTGACATTTAATAGTTAAATGGAATCAAGAAAGTTGGCTGGATTATATAAGGACTATGACATGAGAAAGGGCATACCTTGAAAGAAAGATAGTTCACCTTAACACCCATTAACCAAATATCCTAACTTGATTCCTGGGTGCAAAGGTAAAAGAAAGAAAGTGGCGGAACGAATTTTCATCGCTCCGCCGATATGGATTTTATGTTGTTGCAACCATTCGTTGCTCTATAAGTCTTGCATTGCTGTTCACCAAGTTGATGATGTCGGCATGGTGCTCGGTGTCCTTGTTCTGTAGTCCGTGGCATT
>OLGY01000236.1_pt1 | contig 45474 bp, 46 predicted proteins | sample 1605951 | NCBI WGS metagenome assembly OLGY01 (sample SAMN03283280) | human gut metagenome | biome: human-associated habitat; material: feces | host: Homo sapiens | place: Peru | collected 2012
CATTAAAAGCGGCTGACCGGAACCCCTATTCGTGGAACATGGAGTTTTACGAATACCCCGACGGCAGCGGCTACGAGGGACGCTTCACCAAATGCGGCATCTGTGTGCTGATGAAAAAGCTGGGGCTGTACGATTTGACCCCTGCCCTGTGCCACCTGGACTACACCATGAGCGAAGCCGGCGGCGCGACTGACTTTGTGCGGCAGTACACCCTTGCCTCCGGCGGGCCCTACTGCGACTGCGGATACAAGAAAAAAATAGGAAAGGATGATTTCTGATGATTCAGACAACAGTCAGAATCTCCGGCATGGCATGCTCCATGTGCGAGGCACACATCAACGATACGATTCGCCGCACATTTTCAGTGGAAAAGGTGTCTTCCTCCCATACGAAGGGAGAAACCGTTATCCTCTCGCATGAGCCGCTTAACGAAGCCACCCTGCGCGCCGCCATTGCCGCCACTGGCTACACGGCGGGAGAAATCCGTGCTGCTCCGTATGAAAAGAAAGGGCTGTTTTCTTTTCTGAAAAAGTAAAGCATACGCTTTGAATCGCCGCTTGGGCGGCTTTTCAAAAGCTGTCAGGTTAGCTTTGACTAACTAAAAACGCAATCAAGGAGGAACCGTTTTGAAAAAACAATCCAATCTGTCCCGCCTGCTGGATTACGCGGGGACATACCGAATCCTAAGCTATCTTTCGTGGGTGCTTGCCGCCGCCGGCGCACTGTTGGCGCTGGTGCCGTTTTGGTACATCTGGCGCATCCTGCGGGAGGTTATTGAGGTTGCGCCGAACTATGAAAACGCCGTCCATGTGACGCACTACGGCTGGATGGCGGTGGCGTTTGCCTTTGCCGCCGTGCTTACCTACATCGCGGGGCTGATGTGCTCGCATCTTGCGGCGTTCCGCATCGCCACCAATCTGCGCCTTGCCATGACGAAGCATATTGCCACGCTTCCGCTTGGGGAAATCGAACAGTTCGGCAGCGGCAAGCTGCGCCGCACGATTTCGGAAACGACCGGCGCAACGGAAACCTATCTCGCCCACCAGCTCCCCGACAAGGCAAGGGCTGTGGCGACCATTGCGGGACTTCTGACGCTTCTTCTGGCATTCGACTGGCGGCTGGGGCTTTTAAGCCTTGTGCCGGTGGCTCTTGCCTTTGCCGTGATGACAAGCATGACTGGTAAGGGAATGCAGGAGAAGATGACACAGTATCAGAACGCGCTTGCGGATATGTCGGGGGAAGCGGTGGAGTACGTGCGGGGGATTCCCGTCGTCAAGACCTTCGGTCAGACGGTGTTTTCCTTCAAAAAGTTCAAGTGCGCCATCGACAACTACGAGCGTTGGGTCATCGCATATACCTGCCAGATGCGCTGGCCGATGATCTTCTATACGCTGGCGGTCAACAGCGTGTTTGTGTTTCTGATCGCAGGCGGCTTTCTGTTCTTCCGCGGCGGTGCGGACGGCGGCATGCTGCTGAACCTGCTCTTTTACATCATCGTCACGCCGGTCATCTCGCTGACGCTCACCAAGCTGATGTTCATGAGCGAAAACGGCATGATCGTGCAGGACGCCATCACCCGCATTGACCGTGTTCTGCAAAGCCCCTCACTTTCTCAACCGAGCGCACCGAAGCATCCTAAGGACAGTTCGGTCAAATTGGAAGATGTAACCTTCAGCTATGACGGCACAAAAAATGCCGTGGAGAATATTTCCCTTTCCATCGGCGCGGGACAGACGGTGGCGTTTGTCGGACCATCCGGCGGCGGAAAATCCACGCTGGCGGCGCTCATTGCCCGCTTCTTTGATCCGCAGAGCGGCAGTATTTCCGTCGGAGGTGTCAATGTGAAGAACATTGACAAAAACGAGCTGATGAACACGGTTTCCTTCGTGTTTCAGAACAGCCATCTTGTCAAAGGCACCATTCTGGACAATGTGCGTATGGGCAAGCCGGACGCCGCGGATGAGGAGGTGCTGGCGGCACTCCGTGCGGCGCAGTGTACGGACATCATCGAAAAATTCCCGGACGGTGTGCATACGGTCATCGGCTCGCAGGGCATCTACCTCTCCGGCGGCGAAGCACAGCGGCTTGCCATTGCCCGCGCCATGCTCAAAAACGCGCCGGTGCTGATTCTTGATGAAGCGACCGCCTTTGCCGACCCCGACAACGAAACGAAGGTGCAGGCTGCCTTCAACGAGCTTGCAAAGGGGCGCACCGTCATCATGATCGCCCATCGGCTGTCTACGATTGTGAATGCCGACCGCATTTTTGTGCTGAATGAGGGACATCTTTCGGAAAGCGGCAGCTTTGCGGAGCTGTCCGGAAAAAAAGACAGTCTGTTCGGGACGATGTGGCAGGACTATCAGCAGTCCGTCCGGTGGAAAGTGGAAAAGGAGGTCTGAGCGATGATCAAATATTTACAGAGACGCTATGCGCTTTCCCGCAAGGGAGCGATCGACAACATCAAAGGGATTCTGTGCTGTGCCATGCAAAATATCTCCTTCATGCTGCCGGTGGGGCTTTTGTATCGGCTGGTGAGCGATATGATGAGTGGCACGCTGACGACAGGGAGAATTCCGTTTTATGTGATCGGCTGTGTCGCGGCGGCACTGTTCATTGTTGTCTGCACACGGCTGGAATACGACAACACCTATCTTGTCACCTATGTCGAGTCGGGTGTGCGCCGGGTGGGGCTTGCCGAGAAGCTGAGAAAGATTCCGCTGTCCTTTTTCGGAAAGAAAGACCTTGCCGACCTGACCACTTCCATCATGAACGACTGCGCCGTGCTGGAGCAGAGCCAATCCCATTTTGTCGCACCGCTGTACGGTGCGATCCTCTCCACCACGGTCATCGCCGTGTCGATGCTGTTTTTCAACTGGCGCATGGCGCTTGCCGCCGTCTGGCCGCTGCCGGTGGCGTTTGCCATCGTATTGCTTGCTTCCGACGTGCAGAAAAAGCTCTCCCGCAAAGCAACGGCGGCGAAGGTCGCCTGCGAGGACGGCATTCAGGAGTGCATGGAAGCGATGCCCGATCTGCGCGCCAACAATGCCGAGGAGAGATACCTTTCGGGACTGGAAAAGAAAATCCGTGCCGTAGAAAGCCGCCTCGTCCGGAGCGAGCTGGGAACGGCTGTCTTTGTGGTTTCCGCGGGACTTGTCCTGCGGCTGGGTATTGCCACCACCGCCCTTGCGGGCACGGCTCTGCTGGTAAAGGGTGAGCTGGATGTCCTGACCTTCTTTATGTTCCTTTTGGTGGTATCCCGCCTGTATGACCCGCTGGAGGGTACTCTGCAGAATCTTGCCGCCATCATCGGCACCAACAGCAACATCGAGCGCATGAATGAGATTCTGGACTGCCCCGTGCAGACCGGAAGCGAACAGCTTACCAATCGGAACTGTGACATTGTGTTCGACCATGTGGGTTTTTCTTATCAGAGCGGCGAAACGGTGCTTCGGGATGTGTCCTTTACGGCAAAGCAGGGAGAGGTCACGGCGCTGGTCGGACCCTCCGGCGGAGGTAAAACTACCGTTTCCAGACTGGCAGCGCGGTTCTGGGACATCGACCGGGGCACAATTACAGTAGGTGGTATGGACATCTCCGGAATCGATCCGGAAAAGCTGATGAGCCTCTATTCCATCGTGTTCCAGGATGTCACGCTGTTCGACAATACGATTTTGGAGAATATCCGTATCGGCCGCAAGGACGCGACGGACGAAGAAGTGATCGCGGCGGCAAAGCTCGCCAATGTGGACAGGTTCGCAGAAAAGCTCCCCGACGGCTGGAACGCCAACATCGGTGAGAACGGCTGCGAGCTTTCCGGCGGCGAGCGTCAGCGCATTTCCATCGCCCGTGCTTTTCTGAAGGACGCGCCCATCATTCTGTTGGACGAAGCCACCGCCAGCCTGGATGTGGAAAACGAAACCGCCATTCAGGAGGCGCTCTCCCGCCTCATCAAAAACAAAACCGTCCTCATCATCGCCCACCGGATGCGTACCGTTTCGGGCGCAGACAGGATCGTAGTGTTGAGTGACGGCGCGGTAGCCGAACAGGGCTCTCCCGCAGAGCTGCTGCAAGCGGGCGGCATCTTCGCTCATATGGTGCGGCTTCAGACCGAGAGCCGGAGCTGGACGCTCGGAAAATCATAAAACCGTTGCTCACGTTTGTGAGGTGTGACATGATTATAAAATTGCCCGAGAGTTTTTCGCTCTCGGGCAGTTTTGTTATTTGTGCTTTTTCTCATGCCGCAGAAGTGAATCTATCACATCGTACCACCGTCCTGACCGAGATTGGTCCGCAATCCTTTGTGCCTTGCCGCCGCCTTTTTGCTTGAATAGTGCCGTTCCGCCATGGCTTCCTCTACACGGAAACTGCCATCGGGGATGTCTTTCCTGTTGCTTTTATCGTCCGCCACATGATATTTGTTGCAGGTGGCTTCGCTCAGTTCTTCACGGCTTGCGTAGCGGATTAGGTGTCGAGTGCGCTCGGTTATTACTAAGTAATGACCGGGTATTTTTTATTTTTTGGAGGTACATATGAACAACACAAAAGTAACACTTGCCCCGCTGGAAGCGGAGGATCGTGAGCAGTTCATCCTTGATAATCAGGAGTCTTTCAAGTACGGCGCAGTGGAAGAATTCGGGTTGCGGGACGATCATTTTGAGGAGGACGGAGAGATCATCCCCCGCGCAACCATTGAGCAAAGTATTGATGCACCCGACAGCGAAGCATACCGGATTCTGTATGAAGGCAGAAAGGTTGGCGGTGTGGTGCTGAAAATCGATAAGGAGACACATCACAATGAGCTGGAGCTTCTTTTCGTTTCGCCGAAGGAACACGGCAAAGGCATCGGCTATGGCGCTTGGCTTGCCGTGGAAGCTCTGCACCCCGAAACCAAGGTCTGGGCAACCTGCACGCCATATTCTGAAAAGCGCAATATTCATTTTTATATCAACAAATGCGGTTTTCGCGCCGTTGAGTTTTTCTCCGCTATGCACCCGGAGCCGAATCCGCCGAAGGAAGACGGAAAAGCAGCACCCGATGAGGGTCCAGATGAAATGTTCCGCTTTGAAAAGATTATGAAATGAAACGCACAAATAGCCCCGCGCCTCATTCAAAAGATGCGGGGCTGCGGTTTTGGCACTGCGAAAACTGACCCCAATAAAGGTTTTCCCTTATTTCCATTTCGTTTCCCTTAAAATACGTTGCAAAATAAGGGAATCTAATTTTGTTGTTCTCATAGTTTGCCCCGTCAGAAACAAAAAAATGCTGCCCCACCGTTTCCGGTGAGGCATAGATTATGTACTCTCTTTCATCATTTTCCTTTTCTGCCGCCGCCGCTCGTTCTCACGTTCACGGCGCTGTATGTACTTGAAATCCCGAATGAGTTCTTTGTATTTTTCCGTGCGCGGGTGCGCCAGCCTTTGCGGTGACGCCATAAAGCTTACGAATTCTGCTTTGGCGCAGTACTGTATAGAGCCGAGTTTAATGCCGACCAGAACTTCTTCCCGTATCCATTCGTGAATGCGCTGCGGGCTGTGACCGACAAGCTCCGCCGCCGTCTGCGTGGGCAGAGCCTCCGGCAGCTCTGCCCACTGCAATTCCAGCCACCGCCGAAAGGCTTCGCAGTTTTCCGGGGTGGCTTCAAACATCGGGAGCGGATGCCATTCGGTGCGGTTGGAGAACATCCCGCTCAGTTCCGATAAAAATCCCGGCTCGGCATCCATACGGGCTTTGAACAGCACCGCATCCTCTGTCCGCACCCGATATTTATGGGTCGTGTGTCCCGTGTTTTCGTGCGGGATATAGTTGTTGTCCATCAGATATTTCATTTTGCGTGTGGAGATGTGCAGGTACTGGCGAAGCTCGCTCCCGCTCATAAATTCCTTTTCAGTCATATATAAAATCATCCTTTCGGTTAGCAAAATGCACCTCAGTCCGAGGTGCATCAATCTTTTGCTTTATTCAGTATTCCTGTAATAATATTTGCGCTTGCCTGCTTGCTCGCTTTGTCAAGGTGAGCATAGATATTTGCTGTGGTTGACAAATCGCTGTGACCGAGAAAGTTTGACACATTGATAAGCGGTACATCCTGCCCGATAAGAATACTGGCGAACGTATGCCGAAGGTCGTGAAAGCGGATATGGCGCAGTCCGTATTTCTTTAACAGATCGCTGAAATGCTGTGTTACATAAGACGGTCTTATCAGCTCGCCAAGTTCGTTGACACAGACATAATCATCATATTTTCGGTTGTAGCTTCCCTTGAACATCTTACGGTATAACGATTGCTTTTCTTTTTCTTCTGAAAGCATTTTGAGCACAGGCTCGGGCAACGGGAGTGTTCGTCGGCTCGATTTGTTTTTCATTTCTTCAACAGGCTCTATAACCGTTTTGCCGTTTGCTTTATATTCAATGATTTTTGTATCAAGCAGAACCGTTTTCTTGTCCCAATCAATTCTCGACCAACGCACACCCAGCGCTTCGCTTCTTCTAAGACCAAGCCCGCCGCCGAGCATAATTGCAGGATAGATACTGTCCGAGCGAGTCAGCTCCAGCAGATTGACAAGCTCTTCCTCGGAATAGTTCTCACCGTGAAATTTATTTTTCTTCGGACGGTCGATTCGGTCAAAGGGATTTGCGTCAATCAGTTCATCCTTAAACGCCTGCTGAAAAGCTTTGTGCAAAATCGCATGATAGTGTATGACCGTGTTGGCAACCACATTTTGTGCGAACAGATGCTCATAGAATTTTTCAATATCTTTCGCAGTTATTGCGCCGACAGTCAGATGCTGTTTCGGTTCAAAATACCGCCTGATTTTTCCGTAAACCATCATATGGTAGCTTTGAAAGGTGCTTTTTTGAAGGCTTGGTTCAACCTTTTTAAGATATGCACACATATATTCGAACACGGGAATGTCCGAAGGCGGTCTGCCATTTCGTGAAAGCCCCTCGGCATATTCATTTTCAAACTTTTTCACCACCTCCCTGAATGCTTTGTTGACCTTGGATTTTCCTGTGCCTTCGGGCAAGCTGAGGGAGCGCCAAACTGCTTTTGCTTTGCCGTTTTCTTTTACCTGTATCACGGCATACAGTCTGCCTTTTTTAGGTTGCATGCTTGCCGCAAGTGTATTTTGTGTTCCCATTTATTATCACTCCTTTTTTGATTTTCGGCTCTGCGCCGACACAGACAATATCACAAGACTGTTTGCAAGTCCAGACATTATTTTGAGTTTTTTCGATTAAATAAACCTTGGGGTTCGAATCCCGATTATCAATTTGCCGAAGATAATTTATCAAATGTGATTTTGCAATACGGTTTTCTCTGCCAACTTTAACAGCAGGCAGATTTTTTTCTTTGATAAGCTTGTAGACGGTTTTCGTGCTGACTCTCAGTATTTCAGAAACCTCTGCGACAGTCAGCGCCGTAGGATATTTACAAAGTGATTTTTCGTATTCTTTTTTCGTCATTCAGCGTCCTCCATATTGTTTATAAACTGCCAATTATCATCAAGCAATTCTTTCAAATTAATGTTACCGCGCGTTTTTGCCATTCTCACATTTGCTTGCTTCCTTACAAATTCTAATTCGTGCGGTGACCATTCCGTGTCCTGATAAGCAATGATTTGACAGAGCATATCAAGAATTACAGCATAACGGTACAGTCCTTTTGACATACGTGATGCGATGGGACGAACCTCGTCTTGAATTGCTTTTACTAATTCTTCTGTAATAAACGGGCTGTGATTTTCACAAATCAAGCGGTCAATATACGTTTCAAGTGCCTTTGTAACGAACTGAGAAAAGGAAGATACATCTGCTTCGCCGAACAGAATCTCGCACCTTTTTGTCAATTCTTCATCGAGATATACCGTTTTTCTTACTGCGTTATTTGTTTCATTCATTTTTGATTTCTCCTTATTGTTGTAGTAGCGTGCCGAGTCTCACACCATAAACACTGCGGAACAGTCGGCATAATCTGCTGTATTCGCACACATTCTGTGTGTGATATTCGGTTTGCGACACCCCTGTGCAATTTACACAAGCGGTGTCAGGAAATGGCTTAACATAGCGTAATTCCTCGGTCGGCTCTGCCGTCCGATGTGACCCGGGGCGGTGTGACGGCACCGTCCCTTTCTCCTGCTTTATTTTCGACCCTGTATTTTAGGCTGAATTTTTTGATTGCCTGTCAATATGCACAGGGCGAAAATTATTTGCGTTGCCCTGTTTAAGAGCCGAAAGCAAAATATAATCTGTCATGCTCATATGCTTGGCATTAGCACGGCTTTGAAGCATTTTCTTTTCTGCCGGTGTCAGCCTGATTGTCAGGCTTTGCGTTCGGTTTCGCTTGTATTTCACATTTGCCTCCTGTCGCCGAATTTCGCCATTTTATTCTGCTGTCGGGTACTTTCTGTAATTCCTGTTGAAAGAGCCTCACGTTCGCTTACAGGGGCGCAAGGGACGGAAGGAACGCAGGATTTAACGTCCAATATCTTTACGTCACTTACGGCACTTTCGTCACGGTCGGAAGAATAAGAAATATCCAAAAGCCTTTGCCCGTTGCTCCTATGGCTTGTAAACTGTACGCTTTGTTCTTCCAACGAATACCGCCATCGGTTCATCATCTGTTTAAGACTTTTTGCAGACAGCCTTTTGCCATAGTACGAATTGAAAAGCTCGGTGAATTCACTGTTCGTTCCGCTAAAGAATTTTTGTGCTTTCATAAGCTCCACAAGCGATACCATTTCATCGGGCAGTATCATCTGCGGATTTTCAAGGCTGTCCGAAACAAGAGTCCAAACACAATTTTCTTTTGACAGTTTCATCTCCATTTCACGGTATTCAATATCTCTGCCCGTACAAACGAGCGTTGCCGTATCTGCATTCCGTTTGCTTTTGTCAAGCACAAAAATTGCGTCCATCGCTCCGCTGATTCCTGTTGTACCGGAAATTTTATTAAGCGGGTCGCCGTCACCCTGCTTTCGTAAATGATGCACAAGCAGAATAGAAATTTCCAATTCGTCCGCAAGCTGTTTTATTTTTCTTACATCATCGTAATCGTTAGCGTAAGATGTGTCGGTTGTGTTTGCACGGACAATTTGAAAGGTATCAATCGCAACCAATACCGTATCGGGATGCTCCGAAACAAAATTCCGTATCTGTTCGCACAGCCCATCTGCCAGCGTGCCTGCGGCAGTTGCGAAGTATGCATTCTCAGGCACTTCGTCCGTGAGCATACAAAGTCTTTGCTGTATTCTGTTCAAAGGATCTTCCAAGCAAAGATACAGCGTTGTGCCTTTTTGTGTAGACAGATTCCATATTGCTTCACCCTTTGCAATACGGACACACAAATCAAGCACCATCCACGATTTTCCGATTTTCGGCGCACCGCCGAGTATGGAAATACCTTGCGGTAAAAGTGTTTCAACACAAAACTTCGTCGGCGGAAGCTTCATGTCCATCAGTGTTTCACCGTCTATGACAGTGAGTCGTGTTTGTGTTTCGTTCATATATTTTCGCTCCTTTATTCTTTTTGATTGATGATTTCAGAACAATCATATACCACTCCTACCTTTCAAATATTAAAATTCAGCAGTGTCAGTTTCCGTGCAAGAGGAAGTTTGCATTTCCCCTGATTGCCGATTTGTCTGTATATCTGTTTTGTTCCTGTGCCCTTTTCCTGACCGCGTATTTCACAGCCGCCTTCTTCGCTCGTCCGTCCTTTCGGGAGCAATCTGCCCCTTCCTCCTGAACACATCAACAATATGATGCTGTCATCGCAAAGTGCACACCGTGTATCCTCACAGCAGACTATTCAGTTTTTACAGGCTTTTCTTTTTCTGCCTGTTCTGGTACAATAATACTGTAATTTTTAATTCTTCTAAATATCAAAGTGTTAATGCCGAAAATCACACAAAAACACTTTGAGACAAGGCGGTAAATTCAATGCAGAAAATATGCGGTTTGTATGTAGAGGTAAATAAGGACGGAACTATAAAAAGAAATCTCACCGTAAAAAGCGGTGAGACAATAAAGCTTAAAAACACTACGGTCAATGATGAAATCATAGCGTTTTCTGAATTGAATTTTAAATACTACGGAGAGTTATTGGAGTATATTGAAAATATGTGCGAGGACTCGTACGTTGAAGTGACGGACGGCGACTTCGGAGAAGCCGGCATAGATATTGATGCGTATACAAAAATACTGAAAACGGTTCATAAACTGATTGAGGCTTTGGAAGAGTCAAATCCTCTGCACGGAACATTACTGCGGACACTTTTAGAAGACCAAATCCCGCCCGATGACGGTTCGGCAATGTATTTAATAAACAGCGAGGCAAAGATTACCGACTGCTTATCATCGGTAATGAAATTGCAATTTCTTATCAACGACATACTGTATGATTTGCGAAGCGGAACACCGCTTGATATGGAAAATAAATACAGCATTTTTAAAACTGCGGAGTTTACGCAAATACAGACACTCAGCAAAAAAATTACTGTGCAATACCGTTTTCGCTCGCTGATAGATTACTATATTTTCTTAATGATGCGGTTTATTGAAAATCAGCCGAATGTTACCATTTGCCAATGCTGCGGCAAATACTTTATTCCGAAAACAAAACGGATAACCCTGTACTGCGACAGAATTATCCGTGATAATAAGACCTGCAAACAAATTGCTCCTGCATTAAAGCATAAGCGTGACGCAGCCCAAGATTCAGTTATAGAAACGTTTGACAGAACGAAGAGAAAGATGTATAAACGCTTTGAGCGTGCAGATTATTCTTCCCACTTATTAGCACACAGTCTTACGCCTACACAGTATTACGATTGGCTAAGCAAAGCCGAGCAGGCAAGAAATGCATACCTTGCTGGCAAAATATCAGCAGAAGAGGCACTTGAAATTATTATAGTGGAATAAAGCAACAGCGAACAAGACCAACTTTAATTGATTTTGTTCGCTGCTTTTTGATAATAAACTGCTTGATCGTTCGTGTGCCACATTTCTGCGACGCCTTTATAAATTTATTTTTTATTTTTACCACGGCGCTGGTAATCGGCGTTAATTTCTTCGCTCCAGTCAGCACCGAGCGGAGCACTTGCTCTAACATTGCAAACAGCTTTTGCAACCGACTCATACAGAATGTGAGTACCTTGTCCGTCCGCATTGTAATTTACGGCTCGGTCTTTATCAATTCCATAACGAGCTGCTGTTTCAACCGCATCAATGTTGGCACCGATAAACAGAAACTCCCAACCGTATTTTTCTTTTTGTCGCTCAATCATCTTCTTTACCTGCTCACTGCTGTAACGATGACTTGCGTTTTCCTGACCGTCGGTTGCGATAACAAACATCGTGTGCTTCGGCACATCTTCGGGGCGGGCGTATTTATGGATATTTCCGATATGATGTATCGCACCGCCGATAGCGTCAATAAGCGCAGTGCAACCTCTGACGGTGTAATCTCTGTCGGTCATCTTAGGAATATTGCAGAGCTTTACACGGTCGTGCAGAACTTCGCTCTCATCATCAAAAAGCACAGTAGAAACATAGCAACCGCCATCCTGTTTCTTCTGCTTTTCAATCATTGAATTAAAACCGCCGATGGTGTCGCTCTCAAGACCCGCCATTGAACCGCTTCTGTCGAGAATAAATACGAGTTCAGTAATGTTGTTTTTCATAAATAAAAACCTCTCTTTCATTTGATGTCATCATTGTACATCAATAAAAGAGAGGTTAGGTCGCATATCAAGCGACAAAATAATTGCAATCTATTTTAAAAATTTTACCAATTTGTTTATTAGGTTATCCTTGAATATGTTTTCGGCATCCCTTCGCCATTCGTATGTATAACCCCGTCCTTTTGCAATACGATTAACAAGAGATATAGTATCACTCACATCGTACATTCCATCAAAGAACACCCAACTTAATGTATCAGTCAAAATCACTTTGTTAATTTTTTCCGCTGATAAGTGTCTTTTTATTTTAGTTTTTAATTCATAAGAATACTCATCCACTGTTTTTTTATATATTGCTTGAGTACTATAAGGTGATTTCACTTCAATCGTAGAGATATACTTAATGTTGTTGTTATCTGTATTGTACCAATCCCAATTTTGACAAACTAACAGATCTGGGGTTGTTGGTTTCGCTTTATTCTTTGCATCGATATACTCGCCAGAATAGGCATAATAATTATGCCGTTTTGATTCGCAACACTTTGTATCTACACTTACTATATCATACTCTGAAAAAAGTTTTTCTAATAATCTTTTAACGACATCGTTTTGGAAATTAATTTCCCTCGTATCATGATTATTTATATATTTGTTGATCCAGTTTTTATACTCTTCAAAGCTTACCATTAATACTATCCATCCGATATTATAGTTTATTTTCCCATTCAGCCTCTTTAAACCCAACAAGCACAAAATTATCACCTATAAGCAGAGGTCTTTTTACAAGCATACCGTCAGTTGCGAGGAGTTTTAGCATTTCATCCTCGCTCATTTCGGGCAGTTTGTTTTTTAGGTCTAATGATTTATAAAGCAGACCGCTTGTGTTAAAGAACTTCTTTATTGGTAATCCACTTTTGTTATACCATTCAGTTAACTCTTCAAATGTTGGATTGTCGAGTTTAATATCTCTGAGCTCATATTCAATTTTATTATCATCCAACCACTTCTTTGCTCTTTGGCAAGTGGTGCATTTAGGATAGCAGATAAATCTAAGCATAATAGTCTCCTTCTTTTTTCTATCACATACATTCAGTCGATTAGGTAAATAAGATTAAAGTGACTTAGGCATTATACATTCATCTTCCATATGCCCAAAGAATCATATCAATCTTTCTTGGTGTCCAGAAATCTGTGTTGAATTTAGCATTCAGTTCGGCTGCCTTTTCTTTCATTATATTAACCAAGATAATACCATCTTTAATTTTCAATCCCTCTGGATTCATACGGTTCAAATCAGCAGCATATATCGGAGGGTTGATTTCTTGCAATCTTCTTACTACAAACTGATCTACCGTTCCAAAATTCTGTGGGAAAAGAATTGCCAATAAACCACTTGCTCCAGCAGTTCCGAGACCGTAAATCTCACAGGCAATCTCTAAACATTTACCAATATTAGATTTAGGTGTAGCAAACATTCTTGTTTGAATACTTTTCAAGATCGACAGCTCGTTATTATTGATATATTTTTCCAAATTCATTCGGGTGGTTGCTAAACGGTTTTTGGCAGTATATTTCCAAACGAAATATTTATCATATAGGAATTCATAGAAACCGTGAGCATCCAAGTTTCTCACCATATCTACATCAACATTTGCAATATAATCCTCAATTTCACGTTGTTCTGGACCCAACATATAATAATAGGCATTCAAGGCTTTTTGCCAATCTTTTCCAGAGCCGTTATCCCACAAGTTTTTTAAAGTACAGTTTTCCGCAAATTGAACGCTTTCAAAATGATATGTATTTGTTGTAGTAGTTTTCCTGAAAGTCTTATCAATCAAATCGCAGAACTCTTTGTATGCCTGATGCACGTTCAGTTCAGTTAAACAATCAGCAACACCTTGATAATACCAATAATGCTCGTTCTTGTCCTTTTGGTTAAATCTCTGCCAAAGCGCATCACCGATAATATTATAATCACGGTGAATGGCACGGATGTTAGAGAGCTTGTCACCGAGAGTAATCATCTTAACATCCAAAGGTGCCTTTTTAAGATGGTCCAAAGTTTCTTGCTTACGAATTTTCCACGTAGATTGCGCAGATGAATTCTCATGTTTGTTTTCACTTTCAGAATAAACAAGGAAAGCCACTCTGTCACCAAATGTCTCCTGCACGTCATCAATGGTAGTATCCGTATCTTCAACAACATCGTGAAGTACCGCGCCTGCAATAATTTCATTATCGGTTGTCATTGTGCCGACAATTGCAGCTGCTTCTAATGGATGCAATATGTAAGGAATTTGAGTTCCTTTGCGAAACTGACCTTCGTGTGCTTCGGTTGCAAAAACAATCGCTCTATCTAAAACGTTTTCCATTAAATAATCCTCCTCATCCCAATATTCATCAGAGTAATCAGAAAAGTCTATGTCATATCTCTTATCCCTGATTTTCTTAAAACATCATCTGATAAACTTAAAGGACCACACGAACATAAGTTTAAACATGAAATTTGTAAATAATTCTGGTCCACTGTATCTCCGTCTCAACAACTCTACTCCTTTTACAGATAACTACGTGATAATTCTATTATATACTCTGTAGTGTTTGTTTTGTGAAATTTTAATAGACAAAATTTCAGACTACGCTCCAAGTAAACTTTGATCAAAGGCGAATAGTGCCTCATTGATTTCGAAAATATTGTAATTTCCTTTGCTAATAAAATATTCGATTATAATATCGAACTTATTACTGTGTGATAATGCAAATCCTGCCTTTTTAAGCATATATTCGGTTTCTTCGAGAGGAAGTTCCAATGATATAGCAAAGGCTATTGCCGTTGGTTTGCTCGGCTTATAATGTACATCACTGCGGATTTTGGAGAACAGCTTGCGGTCGATGTTAGCCTTTTTATAACACTCAGCATCGGTCATACCTTTTTCGTCAATCTTGCGGAGAAGCATCTGCGAAAAACTCTCGTCAATATGCTTGAGTTTCGAGTCGAGGTCATCGGGTGCTGCCATTGCCTTGCATTCGCACATATCCTCCGCCATAACCGGCTGCATCGGCATATTGAGTCGCATACTTTCGCGGCGATAATCGGTATGCTCATCCACATAATTATCGTCTATGTATTCAGCAATGTCGGTGAACAATTTCTCACTGATTTTGTACGCCGCTTTATCAAAAATAACTATATAAACAGTCATATCATTTTCAAGCAAGAAGTCACTAATAACATCAATGGCTACCTTTAATGCCTGATCTTTCGGATAGCCGTATACACCCGAAGATATAAGAGGAAAAGCCACCGTTTCACAGTTGTGTTCTTTTGCCAAAGCCAAGGACTCGCGGTAGCAGGATTCAAGTAAAGCCTTTTCGCCGTGTTTACCGTCTTTATAGACGGGGCCAACGGTATGTATTACATATTTGGCAGGCAAATTATATCCGCTTGTAATCTTCGCCTTGCCGGTTTTGCAACCGCCGAGCGTTTTGCATTCTTCAAGCAATCCCTTGCCTGCGGCACGGCGAATACAGCCATCCACACCGCCACCGCCCAAAAGCGATTCATTGGCGGCATTTACAATGGCATCTACCGTCATTTTCGTTATATCGTTTCTTACAATTACTAATGGCATAATACTCTCAATTCTTTATTAGTTAATATTTAAATTATTTTCTTTCAAATAATTCATAAATGCTTTTATTATCTCTTCGTTCCGATCAAGAATATCCTGCTGTAAAAAGTCATCTTTATTTGATAATTGCTTTAAGGAAACGATTTCTGTTGCTTCTTTCAATTTGCCGCTTGCGGTTGTAAAGCCACAGTAATATTTCTTTTTATCTTCGAACCTATAGTCAGACGCACGAATATTAATTCTCTTTTCTAATATGGACTTATTCCCTAACTTGTCAACATACTTTGCATCATCAAGCGAAGCCTCTTTTTCAAATCTATTTTTAGCATAAATATGTTCTATTTCAATTTTTTTATCAAGCTCAATTAGTTCTTGATTTTCATCTTGAAAAGCCCACCACGCCAACATAGATTTTGTTATAGGACGACCATTGCTGAATTCGTAATTATTAAACATGCTCTCAAGTTGAGATAAATCGAATTTGTAACCTCCAAAGTCAATTGTTTGGTCATTAACAATCTTTACCATTTCATTGAAGATTGGCGTTCTTAACGCATTTACACCTGGCATATATATCGCATATGCCCAAACAAATGCAATTGTTTTGTTAAGAAAATCATAAAATTTTTCGTTGCACAATTTACCTTTATTATCCCTGTTATGAAGGTAATAAACACTGATAAAATATGTCCACATTCCATTTGGTGCATAATTAAGCACAAAAAGCTTTTTTAACACATCATTTGAAAATCTTTCCTCGTTTTGATTGTATACATCTTGCCAAAATTCAGATAAATCAATCAAATTTTCAAAAGTTGTTTCACTTTTTAAGAGAGCATATTTGTTTTTCTCATAAAATTTTCTTAACGCTTCTGTCGTTGATAATTTTATGCCCATTTTTGCTCTTTCATAATACATATATCGTGTAAACAACTCATCTAAAGGTGTTCCTGATTGAGGATTAAACATTTTATCACATTTTTCCTCAAGAAGTTTCCATTGGTCAATAAATTCCTTTTTCTTTCCATTTTCTTCGAAAAATTTATAGAATTGCGCTTTAAAAATATCTGCGTCTGACAATGGCTTGCCTCTATCATTCAAGGTGGAAAATATGCGTAGAGCTGTATTTTGATCTTCTGCCTCAATAGGCAATAATATGCAATTATTTAAGATTCTTATGGGAAAGAATGCAAAATATGATGGATATTCATCCAGAAATTGATTTATCTTCTTTTGAAAAAATCTATAATTTTCAGCATATTTGCTTTTGAGATTGTTAGCATCACCGTTTTTTAAAATACTCAAAAACTCTTCTTTATCATTGTCTGTAGCTACTTCAGAGTCGATTTTCAGTTCGTTCATATCTGGTTTCCCGAATTCATCCGTTTTCCAAAGACATTTTGAAATAATGTCTTTGGTTTGAATGGATTTTTCATCTTTCATATTTCCGAACTTACAATAGAATGCTCTTAGTAACAACATCAAGGTAGTTAAACGTTGTTGCCCATCTATAATTTCTTTCTTATTGTTTTCGTTTTTAAAGGTAACAATTGATCCTAAATAATACTCCTCGTCAGCATTAAACTTGGTCACATCATCACCAGGAAACGAAAACTCAAAAATATCATCCCATAGAGTCTGGCATTCCGCTTCTGTCCAAGCATAAGGCCTTTGGTAATCGGGTATTAAAAAATCAGATTTTTTATCCTCAAACAATTTCTTTATAGAACTTTGGTCAATATTCAACTTAGACATTTTGTTCCCTCCAACATACTAAAATTCAATTTGAAAACATAACAAAATTATTTTGTAAAGTGATCATTTCTTCTTTCTCATCTTACGATAAATAATTGGTTTCAGCATTTCGACAACGGATTTCATAACATCTGAGTCTTGAAACATACGAATAAAGAATGCGTCATTCTGCTCGTAACGCTGTGCGGCAACATTCTCAAATTCCTGCTCAAATTTCAAGCCAAACATAGCCTCATCATTGTTTTTAGCAAAACTGACAAGGTTGTCATCTGCAAGAAAATCGTTTTGAATCTGTTCGAGCACCTTGTCCATCTCTGTAAACTCTGTTCCGTATTTCTCGTTGATAGCTGCAATTATTTCCGCAAGTCCCGCAGATTTTTTTATTTTCGCGCCGGCTTCGCCCTTGATTCCGTCGAACCCGCCTTCCGCTCCTGCAAGCGAAATGGAACCGTCAAACTCTTTTTCAAGACGATAGTATTCCATCAGGATCTTATCATCCAATGTGATAAACGGCCCTTTTTCCTTCGGCAAAACCTTATAGAGCATTTTTGCATATACGCTGAACTTATGTAAATCGCGGTCAAACATACGGCATACCTGAGAGATAAAGCCGTAAATACGGTTAAATCTCGCCAAAGTCGTACGAAATACAGTAGAATCCTCATCGTTTGCCGCCAAATATCTATCGTGGGCGGGAATCAATGCGGACGACAGTTTACCCATTGTTGTTGCATCCTGTTCATTTGCTGAGAAAAACAATTCTGCAAACTTGTCAATCTCGGTTTGGGTGTATATGCGATAGGCATCTAAAGTGTTTTTCAAATCATATAACACATTCGGATCGGTTGCCTTCTCCAAAACCGTGCATTCGTAATACGGCTCAAAGGATTTTTGAATATCCTCCGCACTGTTTACGAAATCAAGCACAAAGGTGCTGTCTTTACCTCTTGTGGTTCGATTGAGCCGTGAAAGCGTTTGAACAGCTTTTACGCCGGAAAGCTTTTTATCCACAAACATGGTATGCAAAAGCGGTTCGTCAAATCCGGTTTGATACTTTTCGGCAACAATCAGCATACTGTATTCATCCGTGTGAAAAGCCGCTTTCAGTTGATTTTCCTTAATACCGTTCATTTTCTCTTCGGTATAGGATTCACCGTCATCATTGACCTCACCCGAAAAAGCAACCAGTACGTCCAAATCGTCGTAGCCCTTTTCTTTTATGTATCGCTTGAATTCATTCAGATACCGGACTGCGTGCAGGCGTGAGGCTGTTACAACCATTGCCTTTGCCCGACCGCCTATTTGCTTTTGCGTCACTTCGCGGAAATGCTCAATCATAATTGCGGTCTTTTGGGCGATGTTGTGCGGGTGCAAACTCTCATATCTTTTAATCGCCTTTACACCGGATGACGTTTCAATCTGCGGATCGTCGGCAATTGTTTTGATGATTTTATAGTAATTCTTGTATGTAACATAGTTTTTCAGCACATCAAGGATAAAGCCTTCCTCAATGGCCTGTTTCATAGAATAGATGTGGAAGGCTTTATACCTGCCGTCATCGGTTGGAGTTCCAAACATCTGTAAGGTTTTGTCCTTCGGAGTTGCGGTAAAAGCAAAAAACGAAAGGTTTTCGTGCTGACCTTGTGCCGCAAGCTCGTTTAGAATTTTATCCTCATCGTCAACCTGCTTGGCTTCGGCTTCTCCCTCCATGCGGGCATATTCCTCAAGAGCAACTGTTGTATCGGCAAGGGCTTTTTTCAACTTTCTTGCCGCCTCACCGGTTTGAGAAGAATGTGCCTCATCCACAATAATGGCAAAATTCTTCTTTTGCCCCATAACCTCCTTATAGATGACCGGGAATTTCTGCAAAGTAGTAATGATAATCGGTGCGCCCGATTCAATAGCGTCCTTTAGCTGTGCGGCGTTCTTATCAATCTTCTGCACCACACCGTCTACATGATCAAACTGATAAATGGTACCCTGTAATTGACTGTCAAGCACACGGCGGTCGGTGACAACGATAACCGAGCGGAAAATCTTTTCGTCCAAATCGTTGTGAAGTCCCGAAAGGCGGTAGGCAAGCCAGGCAATTGAATTAGATTTACCCGAACCGGCACTGTGCTGAATCAAATAATTGTGTCCGGCACCGTTTGTTTTTACATCGGCAAGCAACTTTGTAACCACATCAAGCTGATGAAACCGCGGGAAAATCATGGTTTCCTTTTTCACCTTGTTGCCGTTTTTGTCCTCGCGGACTTCAACCTGCAAGTGCATATACTTGTGCAGAATTTCAAGCAAACTATCCTTGGTTAAAATCTTTTCCCACAAATAGGCGGTTTGATAACCGTCGGGATTTTGCGGATTGCCCTTGCCGCCCACATTTCCTGCTCCGTTTGAGCCTTGGTTAAAGGGCAGAAAATAGGTATTAGCGCCCTGCAAGCGAGTGGTCATAAACACATTGTATAAATCGACCGCGAAATGAACAAGCACACGGTTTTTAAATTCGAATATTGCTTCTTTGCCTGCACGGTCGAATTTATACTGTCGAATGGCATTATCAGTATCCTGTCCGGTGAACTGGTTTTTCAGCTCCATAGATACAACCGGAATGCCATTAACAAACAGCACAATATCAATGCTGTTTTCGTTATTGGGAGAATAGTGCAACTGACGGGTGCAGTGCAACACATTTCGCGCATATTGCTCCTGTGCAGTTTGGTTGATAGAGGTTTCGGGCTTCCAGTAAACTACACGAAAAGTAATCCCTCTGTCCTTAAAGCCGTGGCGAAGCACGGAAAGCAGCCCGAGCGATCTAACCTCCTTGCAAAAACGCTCCACAAAGGATTTCTCACAGCTTGTCCCGTATATTGTTTCATACTTCTCCCAAGACTTCGGCTGAGTGGTTTTAACAAAGGATATCAGCGTGGCACTGTCCAAAGCGGTAACACGGTCAAAGGCTTTGGGGTCGCCTTTTTCGTAACCGCCGTATGTAAGCAGGGAGTGTTCTATGTCATTTTCAAATTGTTTTTCGGTTAAGTTTATGTCAGGCATATCAATTACCTCGTTCATTATTCTTCGACATTGATAAATTCAAAAGCTCGATCATTCTTACATATTTCCGGTGTAGTCAATATGGAGTATAATATTCTTTTCATAAGTTTATATTCGTCATTTCCAAATGCATTATAGTCATGATCGTATGCGGATTCCCCTGATTGTAAATGCACTCTGTTACGTAGTTCTCTTAACTGTTTTAGCACCGGGAAATCCGAGTGATTGATACTAATAAGATGTTTCTTTTCAATACGTTTGATCATGGAATCCAAATCCATTCTCATGTCAAAAGATTCCACCTTTTTTAATAGTGTTGTTTCAGTTTTGAATTGATTTTCATCAAGTGCAGTGGGGTTGGATTTGAAAGTTTGTATCTCTATCCAATCTGTAGTTTTCCAATTATTTGTCGTTTTAAGGATGTAGGTAAATAACATTTCGACTATCCCCATCCCGGTTATTATGTAATTTTTATACAACATAGTAATTATCACAGAAGAAAGTTCAAGTTCACTAAGTTGCTTTTCAATATACTGTAAATACTGCATGCTGTAGGCAAAATTGCTATTATATCTTTTATTATCTGCGCTATCGTTTGGAATCAAAATACTGCATTTAAAATCTTCAACAGAGTGTGGATACCATCTTGTTTTACAATTATTCTTTTTCAGTAAAGTCTCCATATTGTATTACTCCTTTATGTATTTACAAGTCCGTATATGCAAGACGTTTCATCTTTTCAATTTTAAATTAGCACGTACTTCATCAGAATACATATGTATTTTCATATCGCTGTCTTTATCAAATATTGAATTTGACAGTCCAATCAATGCTCTGCTTGCTTCGTACAATTTCTTTTTATTTGGAATAAACAACTTCAGCCAAGAGAGCGTTTCTATAAAGCCTGATAAAGTAGCAGCATCTCTCCTGTATTTATTGGAAGCATCTTCTCCTTTTTGAATAAACTCCGGCTTATAGTTTTGCTGACAGCCGTTAAAGGAACAATTAGCATAATAAACCAGATCGAAAGCAATTGTCTGTTTAATTTCTTTGTATTTTTGCAGAGTTTCAACCATATTTCGTTGATTATTTCGCCAAGTAAAAATACTAAAACCCCGCTTACCACGGTGATCACAACAGTAACAACACTTTCCCACATGTTTTACACCTCCAATTTTCCTGTTACTGCCTCGTATATGAGACTCTTTTTGTATTCTGTTGATTTATTGATGGCTACCTCTTTTTTTGCAATAACCGCATCAATTCTGCTACATTTTTCTTTCAAATAATTCGCTATCATAATTTGCTCATCGTAAGGGGGCAGGTGTACTTTGGTTCTATTTATGCTATCAATGCCCAAATTTCCTTGGTTAGCTGTTCCCGTTTCATATAAAAAGATAGAATCCAGAATGCGATTATCTTTAAGTAAATAATTGTAATATTCAGCGTGTATATGTGCCTTTTTTCTAAAACAACCGACACGTTGATTGAGGTATAAGTTTTTTGTTTGTATGTGAAAATTATCCAAAATCAAAGTGTAAAAGTAGTCTCTTTTACCTTTTGTTCCTGTCATAGTAAATAAAATATCGCCACATTGCAACTTGAATTTTATTACCTGTTCAGCTAAATCGTCGGATATATAAACGGGATTTGCATCAAATAACAGTCGATCGTTCTTTACATTACCTATACGAACAATCAAGTTTTCTGTTTCCGAAACATATAAGTCACTGTTAAAAGCATATCCACCCAAGAATGTAAACAGATTTGCTAATTTGGCAACTCCCCAATGCTCCGGGATCATGCCGATCCATTCGATACCGCTGTCCTTCATGGGCACATCGGGATTGAGTCCTTTGGTAACCGCCTCGGTGATGACCGCTTGTTTGTACTCTTTCAGCTTGTCGATAATCTGCTGTTGCTTTTCTATGTATCGGTCAATCTTCCCGCACTTGTCATCCAAAAAGTCGGCAATGTGTTTTTGTGTTTTGAAATCAGGTGAAACAATAGGAAAATTCATTAATGTTTCATGATTTAGCGTCCATCGATTATCAAAAGACACACCTTTTCCATGCGCAAAAAGGACCATCATCCAATATTGAACTTTAAAGTAGTAATCATAAAATTTTGAGAAATAGCCTTCTTTGTTTTTTAGATTTACATATGCCGGACTAATTACGCCTTCAACTTCAGATAAACTACAATTTGCACCACTATATAAATCCATGGGATTAAGCAAAAGGTCACCTACTGAAACAGGATTGTAGTTATAGTAACTTTCTGCTACTTGTCCCTCGTTTGTGCTCACATCACGGACTTTTACACCAGTGCGTGCTAAAGAAAGAATTACGGGGTTTTCTTGTTTCGCTTTTTCATTCTTTCTTACAAATGCTTGCTTAACTTTAACTATTCCCCAATCTTCCGGAATCTCGCCGATCCACTCAACTCCGCTGCTTTTCATCTTTCTCATTTTGCCACCATACACATAAACGCGCAAATTGAATAAGCCGCCATCGCACCGGGAATCAGTCCAACTATATCAAGAATTTTCAATGTTGTATCCGTGAACTTTCTTTTAAACAATGTAACGAAAGACATTACCATAAAATACACAACACATAACGATAATACAATAACCATAGCAACCATATTGAAAAATGCAGGATAGGAAAGATGTAAAACCATAAACATAGCATTAATTGACAGAATAACGGAAAAAGATTTCCAAATATAATCATATCGTTCTTCAGTCTGCTTTAGCACTGATTCATCGATATTTCCGATCACCTTCATGCATTGAAATTCCATTAACGCATATTTAATTATATTGATAATTAGCATACTTGAAGCCGCTAATATAAATGCATAAACAGGAGCAATTTGAAGCGCGATGTTTTCAGTGCCAATGCTTATAAATACGGCAATCCATACAGCAACAACGGCATATAAAATCTTATAAACAAGCTTCAACCGTTTTTCGCGAAGTTCAAAATATTCTGATTTTCCGGGCTTGTTATCATTGTGGTTATTCATTCAAACATCTCCTCTAAACTACCTTCTAACTCAGTTTTCAGTTCCATAATTTCTGCCATGATTTCGGCAGAAGATCGGGGTGCTTCATACTTGTAGAAATACCGTGTAAACGGAATTTCATAACCGACTTTTGTCTTGCTTTCGTCGATCCACGCATCGGGAGCAAAGGGGAGTACTTCTCGCTTGAAGTATTCCTCTAAATCCTCTGTTAAAGGCACATTTTCCGTGTCGCGCAGAGAAGTATCTGCGACAGGTTTACCTTTTTTCAAAATCGGGTTGCCGTTTTCATCCTTTTGCGGTCTTTCCACCGTAATCTTGGAATATCCAAACTCCTCATTATTAAAAATCTTACTGATTTCATTTTCCGCAAAGTCGCCGTAAATACGGGTAATTTCAGCTATTTGTTCGGGTGATATATCGTTTCTCTTGTTACCGAGCGCTTTGCGGCGCTTTTCAAACAGTCCGTTGGCGTTAATAAGCTGCACCTTACCCACGCGGTGGGACGGCTTTTTATTGGAAAGCACCCAAATATAAGTCGCAATGCCGGTATTGTAGAAAATATCATTAGGCAAAGCAATAATGGCTTCCAGTAAATCGTTTTCAAGAATATATCTGCGGATTTCGGAAGTCCCGCTTCCGGCATCCCCCGTGAACAACGGCGATCCGTTATGGATGATAGCGACACGACTGCCGGTCGGCTTCATCTTTGAAATTGCGGTTTCAAGAAATAGCATCTGCCCGTCACCGACAGCGGGAAGCCCTGCGCCGAAACGGCTGGCAAAACCGAGCTTTGCTTCTTTTTCTACGGCGTTCTTTTCGTTTTTCCACTCTCTGCCGAAAGGCGGATTAGAGAGAATATAGTCAAAGGTTTGGTCGGCAAACTGATCATCTGATAAAGTGTTTCCGCTGCGGATCTGTGTAGCGTCGTTGCCTTTGATAAGCATATCTGCTTTGCAGATAGCAAAGGTTTGATCGTTGATTTCCTGTCCGAATGCCAAAAGCTCGGCGTCGGCATTCAGTTTATGTAAATAGTTTTCCGCAACCGAAAGCATACCGCCCGTTCCACAGGCAGGGTCATAGATGGTTTTAGCAACATGGTCGCCGGCAAGAAAGCTACTGTCATCATAGAAAAGAATGCTTACCATCAGCTCAATGACTTCACGGGGCGTATAGTGCTGTCCTGCATCCTCGTTATGCGCTTCGGAGAATCTGCGGATGATTTCCTCAAAGATATAGCCCATTTCAAGGTTGGAAATGTGGTCGGGATGCAGGTTCGCCTGCGGTGTTGTAAATTCCTTCAGCACAATATAGAGAATGTTTTTCTGCACCATAGTGGTGATATGGCCGTCAAACTTGAATTTTTCGATTATTTCGGAAACATTGGGAGAAAAGCCGTTGAGATAGTCACGGAAGTTCGCCTCGATGTTATCCGGATCATCAAGCAGTTTTTCAAATGTAAATTTACTTGTGTTATAAAATTGATATCCGGAAGCCTTGCGCAACAAAATATCACGCATCGGAAGTTTCTTCACTTCTTCATACTTTTTCAGTACAGTCTCCTTGGTATCCGCCAAAATGCAGTCGAAACGGCGAATAACAGTCAACGGCAGTATCACTTCGCCGTATTCGTGCGGCTTATACACCCCGGTAAGCTTGTCCGCAATCGCCCAAATCAGATTTGCCTTTTCGTTTATATGTGAACTTAAACTCATGCTAAGACTCCTTTATAATCATGCTATTACATTATAGCAAAAGCAATGTACAATAAAACGGACTTTTATAATTCTTCCGTCTTGAATGTTGTATATCCCTCGTAATAGTAACTGTGGTCGATGCCTTTCATATAGACTTCACGGCTGTTGATATCATCAGTTAAGGCATTTTTAAGAATATGCTTAATTTCGATGTCCTTAATCGGACTGCGTTCCATTGCGAGTAGGTAATCCTCTTTATCAACCTGACTCCAATCGACCACTTTTCCAATCTCTTTCTTTAAAATGCAGTCGAGCCATATGCGTGTACTTCTGCCGTTGCCTTCGCGGAAAGGATGAGCGATATTCATTTCTACATACTTTTCGATGATTTCATCAAAAGTGGACTGCGGCATTTTATCGATATTTACAAGAGCCGCTTCCAAATACATCAGCGGTGCAAAACGGAAATTACCTTTTGAAATATTTACGGTGCGGATTTTGCCTGCGAAATCATAGATATCTTCAAACAGATACTTGTGGATTGCTTTTAGAGATTCAAATTTACCCGCCACTAATTTATCGAGAATACCGTTTTCAAAAAGTTCGATAGCTTTCTTTTTACTGATTCTTTCTTCCGCCTCGGCAAGCTCCGGAGCAGAAGTAATTCCTAATTTATTTTCCAACGCCATTATTTATCCCCCTTTGTTTCATCGGGGATAAACTCCATAATATCATCCACACCGCAGTTAAGGGCGGCACAGATTTTGCCGAGGGTTTCGACAGTAACATTCTCACCCTTGCTCATTTTGGTAATGGTGTAATTGCTTATCTCGGCAACTTTTGCAAGGTCTTTTTTCTTCATATCGTGGTCAATTAAAAGTTTCCAAAGTTTTTTGTAACTGACAGCCATAAAACACACCTCATAGAAAGGATATAATCTAACAGATATAATATATCACATCAATCGCATTTTTGCAACAAAAAATATAGCGTTAATAGTATTTAATTCCAAAAAGTCTGTAAATTTAATTTAATATCATTAAGACTTATGGTATAATGCTCACATCAATTTAAAGAGGAATTTTCTATGAACAATTCACTTATTCCGCCAATCAATCCAAATATAATAAATGAGGAAACTAATAAAACCTAAAAGCAATTATTTAAGAGCAAAATAAACGGTAGCTTCTTAATAAAAATAAAAAGTGCTGTTATTATTAAACTTGGCATACAGCTTTTGGATTATTATAATATTCGTTTTGATAGCGAACGAATTGTTACAGGACGCGATGAAACTCCCGAATATGATATATGTCGAATGATTGTCGGAATACACCGTCATCACTCTATCTTCCTCTCAAAGGAAGAAATCCGCAACAACGAAAAAAGTGAATCATATCAAAAACAGATAGTTAAAGAAACAATAGAAAAGATTAAACTTCGTCAATACGGCAGTGCATTTTTCCGCAAAAAGCAACTGATAATCGGTGATGAATTTTTGTATTTTCCTGTACCTTATGACTTGTTTGCCATGTGCATGAAATCCGTTTTATTGCTGAATAATAGTTCTAATCGGTTGGCTGTTAATTATGGCGACATAGTAAGTACCGCTTTATCCGCCTTAACTTTGATGGAAAACAACTTTCTAAGTAATGCATATCCTCTGTGCCGAGGTATAATTGAGTTGTACATAAAAACACTTATTCTGCAAAAGCATCCAGAGGCTATTAAGGCTTATGATGAATTTAGTAACTTTGAGATAGAGCAATCTTGTTGCAGTCAAAAATATCCTGAAAACTTTAATGAACTATATGAGAAACGAAAAAATCAATCGTCCAAAAGTAAGGTTGATTATTTGCACTATGGTTGGCTTGATAGCATATCGGCTTACAATCCAACATCTAACAACAGATACTCAATATACGGAATTTTTGATTATCTGATGCGAGAATCCAACGATACACAATCTGATTCTTTAAATGAAATAAAACGACTGTACAAAATGTGTCACGGATATACGCACGGGAGTACAATACATGTTAAATATCCATTACTGCAATATTTTGAAATATCGATGATGATTTATCATGTTATAAGGAATGTTTTTACTGAAATCTGCAATATAAGTAATATTGATATTTCCGATAATGAGCCTAATCTTGCGGAAATTGTTGATCGAGATTTCGCTATTCTCAAAGAGCAATATCGTATTCGCTCAACAGAAAATTTTGATTTATATTATGAATTAAATAATTCTAAACAAGACTATTTTATCACATGACTTTGTGTGTTGTGCGCCGTAACCGAGACTTGATTTTGCACTGACAAAGGGGTGAAATTGTGGTGAAAATCGGTCTTGTTCTATGATAAGTTCTAATAATTGCTTTTAGAATTTTATTAGAACTCGGTGGAAAGCGTACATCCTTTGCGACATTGATTTTTGCGTGGTTTGGATGTCTAAAAAGTCCCAAGAGCCTTGAAACACGGTGGTTTTCAGGCTTCCTGTAACTTCTCTTATCTTCCGTCAAATTCCGCCAGGTTCGGTTTTGGCAACTTGACTCGAAATCAGGTAGCCTTCACGGGCTCGTGGGTTCGAATCCCACCGCTTCCGCCAAAGATAACCGCAGTCGGCAGATTGTGGTTATTTTCTTTTTGTGATATTATATTTTTATAATATACTTTGGAGGTACATAATGAGTTCAAATTTTCTCGATTCGTACAAACATCTTGAAAAACTTTGTAATGAAATCTTTAATGATATACACGGTGTGACTTCTTATATTGACGAAATGACTCATATTAATGAAATGAAGAATAATCCTCGAGGCTCTACATTGGTTAAAGGTTGGGATGATGACCTAAAACAACTAAAGCGCTACCGTCAGATTAGAAATAAAATAGTACACGAACCGGATTGCACCGAGCAGAATATGTGTGAGTCCGGTGATACCGAGTGGCTTGATGATTTTTATTCACGCATAATGAAGCAAACAGATCCTCTTTCTTTATATCGTAAAGCTACAAATACAGTCGTTGACTCAAAGAGGAATATCCCTCAAAAATCAGCCGATCGCTCTGTTCAACAGCATAATTATTATCAAGAACGCAAGGCAAAGAAAACGCCAATAAGCTTGATTTTATTTATTATATTTGCAATTATTATTTTCTTCCTTCTTGATATGCGTTACGGAATTATCAAATAAAGCCAAGCGGGAATTTTAACTATAATACACGACAACAAAGACGGTTGCGTTTGCAACCGTCTTTCATTTTGCTTTTATATCACTTTAATTTCGTCACCTGCTTTAACTTTTCCTCCTGTAAGGACTACTCCGAAAATTCCCTCTTTTGGCATAATACACTGTCCTACAAGTTCTTTTATAGCACAGCCGTCGTGACATTCTTTGCCGATTTGAGTCACTTCTATAACCGCACTGTCTCCGATTTTCAGTTTTGTTCCGACGGGTAAGGTATAAAGAACAATTCCCTCTGTTGTAATATTTTCCGCAAACATACCGTGGCAAAGTCCGTCTGTACGCATACCCTTTGCTTTTTCTATGCTCTCTTTTGCAAGCAGACTTACCTGTCTGTGCCACTTACCTGCATGAGCGTCATTCTCAAATCCGAAATTCTCAATCAGAGTTCCCTCCTCGATTGTTTTTTTCGGAGTCTTTTTTTGTTCGCTTATATTGATTGCAATAACTTTAGCCATAGTTAACCTCCTGTTTTATTTAATCCGTGGGCAATGCTTTTGTTTTCAAAATTATGTCCTGACGGTTTTTTTAAAATTATACTTTCCATCTCGTTTACAAGTTCATTTTCATCATCAATATACGGTAAAATGTCATAAGCTGTATCGTAACCAAGACAAAGCTTTATTTTTCCGTCACAAAGTAATCGCACACGGTTACACTCATTACAAAACTTGTGTGTTACGGAATTTATAAGTCCTATTCGCCCATTAAAACCGTCTGCCGAATAATACTTTGCCGTGCCCTCATTTCCTATATATTTAAGGAATGGAAATTGCTCAAGTATTTCGTCACCTGTTACAAGCAACTTTTCGTTTTCTCCCTCGTCTGAAAATGGCATAAGTTCTATAAACCGTACATCAAATTTACGCTCTTTGGCAAGGTTTATAAGTTCTCCTGCCCCGTCGCTGTTTACACCTTTCATAAGCACGGCGTTTATTTTAATCGGCTCAAGTCCAACCTTTTCAGCCTCATCAATGCCATCCAATACCTTTTCAAGCACATCAGCACCTGTAAGATGACGATATGTACTTCCATCTGTACAGTCAAGACTTATATTTACGCTGTCGAGTCCTGCCGATTTCAGTTCTCTTGCATATTTTTTAAGGTACACACCGTTTGTTGTAAGCGATATTTTTTCAATTTCGGGAATTGTGCGAATAAGACTTATAATTTCGGTAATATCCGACCTTACAAGCGGTTCACCGCCTGTAATTCTTACCTTTTTAATTCCGCATTTTGAGAACGCTTTTACAATTTTAAAATACTGATTGGGCGAAAGCTCTTTAGCCTTTTTTGTGCAGTCCTCTTTACCGCAATAAACACAATTTAAATTACAGCGTTGAGTTACGGAAACTCTCAAATATGTAATATCTCTGCCAAAACTATCTTTCACGGTGATAATCACTCTTTCCGCCTGTTTTTTCAAGCAGTTTTATTTCTTCAATAATCATTTCACGGTCAATCGCTTTACACATATCATATATTGTAAGCGCAGTAACCGAAGCACCTGTCAACGCCTCCATTTCGATACCTGTTTTATATGTGCATTTTGCGTTGACATAAATTCCAAGCTCTGTATCACTCTCTTTTTCAAAATCGACGGTTATTTTATCTATCGGAATATTATGACAAAGCGGAATCAACTCGCTTGTCTTTTTCGCCCCCATAATTCCTCCGATTCTTGCAGTTGCCAATCCGTCACCTTTTTTAAGATTCGCCTCTAAAAGTGCTGCGAGCGTTTCGCTTTTCATTTTTATTCTTGCATAAGCTGTTGCGGTGCGAACGGTAACATTCTTATCGCCGACATCTACCATAACTGCTTTGCCGTTCTCATCAATGTGGGTGAGCATTATACATATCCTCCCATTTCAGAAAGTCTTTTTCTAAATTCTTCGCTGTTAAGAACATCAATAAATGCCTTAACCATTGGATTATTAACATAATCCTTTTGAATTAAAAACTCATAAGTTTCATTGCAAATAGGAATAAAATCAAGATCATACATCTTTGCGGCTGAATATATGCCAAGTCCCGCATCGGCATTTCCCGACGCTACCAATGCTGCTACTGCCGTATGCGTAAACTCTTCGTTAGTATAGCCTTTAATCTCATTCGGAGTCAAACCATTTTCCGAAAGCAAGTGATCACATAAAATGCGTGTTCCGGAACCACGCTGACGGTTAACATAGCGTATATCTTTAATATCTTTAAACTCTTTTATATTAAGCGGATTACCCTTTTGAACCATAAGGCCTTGAATTCTGCCTACTCCTTTTACAGTCACAGCGTTATTTTTCGGAACATATTTTTCCACATAAGATTTATTGTAAATGCCCGTCTTTGTATCAAGCAAATGAATACCGCCAAGGTGAGCTAGTCCGTCACGCACAGCATATATAGCGCCCATACTGCCGACATGAGTCGAGCAAACTCTAAAAGGTGCACCTTTTTTTGAAAGGAAATCGGCAACTTCGTCAATAAGAGGATCGTGACTTCCAGTTACTATCAGCGTATTATCAATCTCATTAAGCGGTTTATTTAAACGGATTTCAATCTCCTCCCCCGCTTCAACTCCTTCACAGTTTTGAGGAACAATAAAAACTCCGTCTGCTTTTGTAAAGCTCGTAACTACTCCTGCACCTCTTGCAAGTGGTGATGCTGTAATCTTACCACCGATTTTACCGAGTGACACACGGACATACTCGCTGTATTTCAGAGAAGAAACAATTTTCTTTGATAGTACCGCTTTTACTGTTTCTCTCGGAAACTCAGGCTTGCCATAATACATCGCAATAATTTCGCTGACTATTTCATCCATAACAACTATTGCTGAAACAGGATATCCCGGCAGTCCGATTACAGGCTTTTTATGTACTTCACCGAGAATTGCAGGCTTACCCGGTTTAATGGCAATTCCGTGAACTAACACAGTACCGAGTGAAGCGATAATCTCGCTTGTATAATCATCACGACCTGCGGAAGAACCTGCGCTGACGAGTACAATATCGCACTCTTTCAAGGCTTTTTCAAGCATATATTTAATTTTTTCTTTTTGATCGGGAACAATCGGATAAATTTTTGCTCCGGCATTCATTCCTTCTAACATACCCTTAAAAACAGTCGAATTAAATTCTATAATATCGCCTATTTTCGGGTTATCTGTCGGTGGCACAATTTCATCGCCTGTCGGTATTATGCCTACAAGCGGTTTTTTTAGCACTTCAATTTTTGTTACACCGCCCGCAAGCAATGCACCGCAAAGAGACGGGGTAAGAGTTGTTCCCGACGGAGCAATCATATTGCTCATACATATATCTTCACCGACTTGACGAACATTTTGCCACGGCACAACGGAAGAAATAATATCATAATTACCGTTTCCGCTATCAATTAAATCTTCAACCATAATGACAGCGTCGGAATTTTCGGGTAAAGGATCACCTGTATCAACCACCGTATAGTCTGACGGTGTCAAAGTAACAGGAGTACGCTCGCTTGCATTAAAAGTAATTTCCGATTTCACCGCAACCCCGTCCATTGCCGAAGCGTTATAATGTGGAGAACAAATATGCGCATAAACAGCGTCTTTAATCACTCTGCCACAAGCGTCACATACTGATATTGTTTCGTATTTCGGTGTAAACACAACTGATTTTAAATGTTCACGATATTTATTTTTAGCCTCATCAAGAGGAATATTGTTCAAATAATTATATTTCATAACTCATATACATCCACATTTGTTTCTTTAAATAATCCCTCGGTATTTCGTGGGATTACAATAAACCCCTCAGCCTCAGACAGAACTGAAACTAACCCTGATTTCGTATGAACAGGAACGATTTTATTGTTTTCGTCATATCTAATACACAAGAATTCCTCTCTGCCATGATTTGACGGAATATTAACGGAAAGCGAACCGTTTCTTTTAGGTTTATCAATGGGCATTTCCATAATATTTCTCAAATATTCCGTAACTATAAGACGAAACACAAAATATGCCGCTAACGGATGTCCCGGTAATCCAAAAACAGGTTTTTCGTCAACGATACCGAATATAGTCGGCTTACCGGGCTTCATAGCTATTCCGTGAAAATATACTTTTCCGAGTGTATTTATAATATCAACGGTCATATCTCTTGTGCCTGCCGATGAACCGCCCGAAATAAGCACTGCATCGGCTTTATTCAAACACTTTTTAACAGCATTCTCTATTTCTTTTCTATCATCTTTTACTACACCATATTCATAAACATCAAAACCGTAAGTTGTAGCGAGAGACGATAAAAGATAGGTGTTTATATCTCTTATTTGACCGGATTGTGGCTCGTTTGAAATTTCATCACCTGTTGAAATAATAGCAATTACAGGCTTCTTGAAAACAGGGATTTCATATATTCCGAGAGCAGAAAACACCCCTATTTGCTTTGTCGTAATTACAGTACCTTTTTTCAAAACGGTTTCACCTATTGAAATATCATCGCCTGTTTTTGTAACATTTTCAAAAGGCGCAACGGATTTATAAACAAGGCACAAATCATCTTCGCTATCTGTATATTCAACCATAACCGAAGCATCAGCACCTTTCGGCAACATACCGCCTGTTGAAATCTTTGCACATTGACCGCTTTTAAGAGTGAAATTCGCATTTTCACCCATAAGTATTTCACCGACTATTTCAAGTTGAACGGGACTACTGCCCCCTGCTCCGAATGTGTCCGAGGCGTAAACAGCGTAACCGTCAACGGTTGTTCGGTCAAACGGAGGTATATTTTCATTTGAAATTATATCCGCCGAAAGCGTTCTTCCGAGTGCACAATCAATCTTCACTTTTTCCGTGTCGGGAATTATGTGTGCGGTTTTATCCTTTATAATTCGCACCGCTTCTTCCCTTGTTAAAACATTAAGCATTAAATCCTCCACCCTGCAATAAAACTTTTCGCCCACTCGGTTTTTGGGCTTGTAAGCACCTCTTTCGGGTCACCGTCAGCCTCAATTTTACCGTCATTTAGAATTATCAATCTATCAGCAATATTTACAGCCAATGCAGGAGAGTGTGTACTGATTAAAACCGAACACCCCTGCTCTTTTTGATAATCTTTAACCGCTTTTATAACCAATTCGGCACCTTTAGCGTCGCACGCACTTGTAGGTTCGTCAAGTAAAAGCAATTTGCAATCCCTTACAAGTAATCTGCATAAAGCCAATCGCTGTAATTCTCCGCCTGAAAGCGAAGTTGCTTTTTTGTCTCTCAAATGAGAAAGTTCAAGTGTTTCAAGCAATTCTTCCGCTTTATTTTTATCAGCACCGCCAACAGTAATGTTTTTTAATAAATCGCCACGAAAAGCATAGCATTTTTGCGGAAGATACAAAACTTCTTTAGGTAAGTAAATTTTACCGCTTGTCGCTTTATTTACACCTGCAAGTATGCTCAAAAGCGTAGTTTTTCCGCTACCGTTAGCACCTGCAAAAGCAACAATTTCGCCATCATTGATTGAAAGTTCCGATATATCGAGAACCGTTCGTTCACCATAAGATTTTTTCAAATTATTTATCTTAATCATCAGACGGCTCCTTTACTATAAACGAAGCGATTGCATTTACGGTAAATGCAATAATTAAAAGTATTATTCCAAGTGCAAGTGCAAAAGAGAATTTGCCTTTGTTGGTTTCAAGCATAATCGCCGTGGTCATTACCCTCGTTTTCCATTGAATATTACCGCCTACAATACTTACAGCTCCCACTTCTGCAATTGAACGACCAAAAGCATTTAATATAACTGAAAGCAAAGATGAACGCCCCTCGGAAATACACAATCCTATAATTTTACCTCTCGAAAGTCCTATTCCCTTTGCAGTTTCTATTACAGGCTTTGAGGTACTTTCAATAAAAGAAGCTGACAATCCGATTACAACAGGTGTGATAAGCAAAACCTGCGCTATTACCATAACATTAACGGTAAACAACAGATTAATATTACCAAACGGACCATAATGCGTAAACAATGTATAAACAAGCAGACCTGCCACCACAGGTGGCAAGCCCATCAATGTATGTATTAGTTTTTTAACAAACGATTTTCCTTTGAATTTATGCATACCTATTAGCGCACCGAGAGGAAGTCCGATAAGGCACGAAATTGTTGTGCTGAAAAAAGACATCCTCAAGGTAACGCCGATTATTTGCAACAATTCTTTATCAAGGGAAAACAGCAGATTAAATGCCTGCTTTATGCTTTCCATCACTTTTGTTCAATAAGTTTGAAAAGAGCAACACCATACTCTTTTTCACCGTATTTTGCGATAAGCTCGCTTGCTTCGTCGCTGAGCATCCAATCAATAAACGCCTTTGCCCCCTCGGTATTAACTCCGTCAATCTTTTCGGGATTAACAGCGATGAGAGAATATGTATTCTTCATATCCTCGCCCTCTTCAAGCACAATGTCAAGATTAAGGTCATTTTTCATTGAAAGGAAAGTAGCTTTATCTGTAAGACAATACGCCTGCTGTTCACTTGCCATTGAAAGACAAGCACCCATTCCCTGACCTGCACTTATATACCATTTATCCGTGTCGGCAGACGGCTCATTTCCTTTACCCCAAATTTTTAGCTCTGCTTTATGCGTTCCGCTTTCGTCACCACGAGAAACGAATTTGCTTTCACTGCTTTTTATTTTGCCGAATGCTTCTGCTGCATCTTTGCTGTCTTTTACACCTGCCGGATCATTCTTAGGTCCTACGATAACAAAATAGTTATACATAAAGGGAATCCTCTCAACGCCGTAACCGTCGGAAATAAATTTTTCCTCAGAAGCCTTTGCGTGAACGAGAATTGCGTCAGCGTTACCGTCAACTGCTTTTTGAATCGCAGCGCCCGTGCCCGCGGATTGAACTTCAACTTTATATCCAGTCTTCGCTTCAAATGTTGGAAGAAGATACGGAAGAAGTCCCGAATCGTTAACAGAGGTTGTTGTCGAAAGACGAATAACCTTGTTCTCGTCGTTAATTTTGTCGGTAGGATTTGCACCGCAAGCACAAAGACCTAACAACATAACGAATGCCAATAATAATGCCAGTACCTTTTTCATAACAACTACTCCTTTTCAAAACGGAAGGCATAGCCGTTTCCCGCTATACCCTTTTAGCCGATGTGAAATTTATTTCGGCTACGCTCTGCAAACCTTGTGAAAATCATTTAGGCATACAGAGTCGGAAATGTTGTAAGTTATATTCTAACACATATTTTAATAGAATAAAAGAAAAAAATCGGCATATTGAACTAAATATTTTTTTGTGGTAGAATATTTATAGGTGATTTGTATGAAATTTGGAATTATATGCGTTAGCGATAGATGTTACAAGGGTTTATGCGAGGATAAAAGTGGTATTGTCATAGCAGATTGCGTAAAACTTTTATGTGATGAAAAAGTGTACAAACTCGTTCCCGATGAAAAAGATTTTATATCAAATGTAATATGTGAACTTGCAGACAAAGAAAAATGTGATGTGATTTTTACAACCGGCGGAACAGGCTTTGCCCCAAGAGATATTACTCCCGAGGCTACTAAAGATGTTATTGAAAAAGAGGTACCGGGAATATCAGAAGCTATAAGAGCAAAAAGTCTTGAAATTACAGATAACGCAATGCTTTCACGGGCTGTCAGCGGTATTAGAGGGCAATCGCTTATCATCAATCTTCCCGGCAGTCCTAAAGCTGTAAAAGAAAGTATTGATATAATTCTAAATGTACTCCCCCACGCCGTTGAAACTCTCAGCGGAAAAACACAAAACTGCGGAGGTAACTACTGAAATGAACACAAAAGCAGAAGTACAAGGTTTTGATATTTCTAAAAACAGTGCAGTCATTGTCGGTTGCGGAGGACTTGGAACAAACGCTGCCGTACATTTAGTCGGTGCGGGTATAGGAAAACTTTTACTTGTAGATTACGATACGGTAGAGGAAAGAAACCTCAACCGTCAATTTTTATTTACGAGCAAAGATATCGGCAAAGTAAAGGCAAAAGTTCTTGCTGAAAAGTTAGAGGACTATTCACTCGAAACCGAAATCAAATATCATTTTGGCAAATTTGAGAACTCACTTGCCGACGGGTATGACATTCTCGTAGTTGCAGTTGACAATATTGAAACAAGAAAACAGATAAACGCATTTTGCAAAGAATCTAAAATGCCTTGTGTCAACGGTAATATTGACGGATTTTTCGGAATAGCATATATGTATCTTCCCGAAATGACTCCCGATTTAGAAAAAGCCGGTTGCTTAAAAAAGCCAAAAACCAAACCAAAATCAACAAGTGTTACGGCGGCAATCATAGGCGCACTTGAAGCACAACTCGCAACCGACCTCTTTCTTGAAAAAACAGAAAGTGCCGGCAAGCTTTATATTTACGACAACAATGAAATTCGCACACTTGAAATAAGGGGTGGATAAAAATGACTGAATATTGCGGATATATGGGACGAGTGTTATTTGTTGATTTAACAACTCAAACTTATAATGAATTTCCGTGGACGGACAAGGACAGAGAGCGTACTCTCGGCGGTAAAATAATGGCTGCCGACATACTTTTACAACATATCACACCTGAAATGAAAGCGTTTGACGAAGATAATTGGCTTGTCATCACAACAGGCCCTCTTACGGGTTGCGGTTGCCCGAACACTTCACGCTTTAATATTTCTACAATTTCACCGCTTACTAATATTATCACATCATCAAATTGCGGCGGTGATTTCGGTCTTTCTCTTAAACGAGCAGGATATGACGCTGCGATTTTCAGCGGAAGAAGTGAAAATCCCATTACCGTTCACATCGAATCGGATAATGTCACATTTGAAAGTGCCGATGAACTTTGGGGGCTTTCGACAGGAGAAGCACAGGAAAAACTGCTCGACTATTCCGGCAGATTGGTTATCGGCCCCGCAGGAGAGAATAAGGTTCTGTATGCTTGTGTTTTCAGTAATGAAAGAACAGCAGGTCGTGGCGGAGTAGGTGCTGTTTTCGGTGACAAAAAACTTAAAGCCGTAACCGCAAAAGGAACAAAGTTACCAACAATCTACAAACCCGAAGAGTTAAAAAATTTCAATGTCAAGTGGACAAAAATGCTTAAAAGACATCCGCTTACAGGCAGACAGCTTAGAAAGCTCGGAACGGCAGGCCTTGTAGCACCAATGCAAGCACATTCAATTCTTGCGACAAAGAATTTTTCATCAGGTCGATATGAAAATTTTGAAAAAATATCGGGCGAAGAGCTTACCGAAAATCATCTTGTTTCAAGTTCCGCTTGTACTACTTGCGTTATCCGTTGCTCAAGAAAAGTTGAAATAAACGGAAAAGTTGTAAAAGGTCCCGAACTTGAAACTCTCGGTCTGTTTGGTTCTAATATTTTAAATGATGATATTGAAAAAATATTAAGATGGAATTATGAACTCGACGAACTTGGAATGGATACCATTTCCTGTGCAGGAACTGTCGCTTTTGCTATGGAACTTGCCGAAAAAGGCGTTCACGATTTCGGGTTGCATTTTGGCGAAACTGATAACATTTCACAGATATTTGAAGATATTGCTCACCGCCGAGGTGTCGGTGACGAACTTGCTGACGGTTCTAAACGATTAAGCGAAAAATACGGCGGTAAAGAATACGCAATTCACGCAAAAGGTATGGAACTTGCGGCTTATGAACCACGAAACGCAGTAGGTCAAGGACTTGGCTATGCCACATCAAACCGTGGCGGTTGCCACCTTAATGCAGGATATATGGTAGTTATGGAGGGACTTGGACTTGACATCGACTCCTTAACGCCTCACGGAAAAGCGGCATTGAGTATTATGCTTCAAAACCTTATGGAATCTGTTTCTTCGGCAGGTTGTTGCCTATTTACAAGTTATGCGGTTTTCCCCGGATTTTTGATAAGTAAGCCTAACTTGTTACTTACAAAAATAATACTTAACTGCTTGCCTTATATGGGTCCGGTTGTAAATCTGCTAAGTCACTTTACGAAAGCACCTAAAATAAATATTCCTTTAATACCCCACCCTATTGCAATTCAATATGCAACGGGAATGAAAGCTAATATGGCAACAATGCTCACATGGGGTGCTTACGGTTGGAATGCGGAGAGAATAGGAAACATCATTTTAGGTCAAAAAGCAGGTGCTGACAAACTACCCAAACGGTTGACCGAAGAATTGGAAAATCCAAACAATCCAAAAACAAAAGTGCCACTTGAAAAAATGAAAAAATCCTTTTATCGTGCTCGTGGTTGGAAAGACGGTATCCCAACTTGGCACAGGCTTAAAACACTCAGAGTTAAAATTGACAAAGACACATATGACAAAGCTGTTGCAGCAGCAAAAAATTAAATTTAGGAGGGAGAAAAATGGCAAAAGTAAATGTTAAATTATTCGGAGTATATAGAATAGATACACATATTTCAAATCTCGAAATCGAAGCTGAAAAGCTATCCGATTTAATTCTCAAACTAAATGACATTACAGCAAACGAATTTCAAAAAGAACTTTCATTTTTTGATGCAACTGTATACATTAACGGTGAACACTGCAAACGCAAAAAGAAAAAGTTGAACGAGGGCGATGAAGTATGGCTTCTCTCTCCCTCGTCGGGAGGTTAACTATGGCTTTTAAAATTGATAGAGCTAAATGTGTAGGTTGTGGCGCTTGTGCTTATATTTGTCTGTTCGGCGCAGTTATGCCTGCAAAAATTGACTGTTCCAGCTATAAAATTGATGAAACAAAATGTGTGGAATGTTCACAGTGTTCGCATATCTGTCCGAATGATGCAATTATTTCTCCCGAAGGCTACAAAAAGATTAAATCGGTTACAATAAATGCCGATGCGTGCAAGGGTTGTTCTCTCTGCAGTCGTAATTGCAAAGCCGGTGCGATAACAGGAAAAGTTAAAGAGCCATTCGTTATAAATCAAGAAAAATGTTTCAAGTGCGGTGTATGTGCCACAAAATGCCGTTTTGATGCAATAAGCGTTGAATATTTTTAGAAGTGTTTCTACATAAAAACTAAAGACACTCATACAAAATGGGTGTCTTTAACATTCTGCGTTGAATATTCACGGTCAGCTATAAATTGCCGATTGATTTATATCTTTGGCAATGATATAATGGTTTTAAATCATTTTAGGGGTGATTCTATTGAAAAAAACAAAAGAAAACAACACCGAGACCCAAAGCGTTCATCCGAATAAAATCGGCATTAAGGAAGGCATGGGATATATGCTCGGCGACGCAGGTAACCTGTTCGTGCTGACATATGTTTCGTCGTTCCTTAAAGTCTTTTATACGGATGTTTTGCAAATTGCTACCAACAAGGTTGCAAATCTGTTCTTGATAACCCGTCTTTGGGACGCTATCAACGACCCGATGTGGGGCTCGATTGTTGCAAAAAGAAGACCAAACAAAGACGGAAAGTACCGTTCCTATTTGAAGTGGCTTGCAATTCCCCTTGCTTTATCCCAGCTTATCTGCTTTATGGATATAAGCAAGTTCACAAATCGTGATTGGTTAATTCTCCTGTTCGCATATGTTACATACATTGCGTTCGGCATGCTCTACACGGGAATGAACGTACCTTTCGGCTCGCTTGCATCGGTTATCACAGACGATCCCGAGGGCAGAACCTTGCTTTCTACCTTCAGGACAATCGGCGGCGGAATCGGCGGTGCTGCTCCCCTGCTCCTCGCACCTTTCATCATCTACACAAAGGTCAGTGACGGGAACGGCGGAACATACAACGTTGCAAATTCAAAGGGAATGCTTTTATTTGCGGTTGCTATGGCAGCGTGTGCAATTATTTTCTATTTCTCCTGCTACGCAACAACCAAAGAACGTGTACCGTCAGAGGCAGATCCGCATGTTGACCTTAAAAAGACATATCTCGGTATGCTCAAGTCAAGACCGTTTGTTGTACTTGCACTTACAGGTATTCTTATCAGCGGTCAACTTCAATTTGCTTCACTTAACCAATACCTTTACAAAAACTATTTCTGTAATACAAGCCTTTCGGTAATAGGTACAATCGCACAGTATCTTCCTATGGCACTTATGATTCCGTTTGTTCCGAAGCTTGTTAAGAAATACGGCAAAAAAGAGTTAAGTGCAGTTGGTGCTTTCTTCTCTGCCGCAGCTGCAATCGCTTGCTTCGTTATTAAGCCCGACAGAGATCAGTCATGGTTGTTTATGATTTTATTGTTCATTATCGGCTTTGGTTACTCCTTCGTTTCAATTACAAACTGGGCAGTTGTTGCGGATGTTATTGACTATCAGGAGTACAAAACAGGTATTAAGAGCGAAAGCGCAATTTATGCAGTATATACCTTCTGCCGCAAGCTCGGACAGACAATCGCAGACTACGGCGGACTTATGCTTCTCGGCAAGGTCGGATATGATGTTCAGATAATGGCTAACGCAGGCTATGTTGAGGGTGTCAGCGAGGGCATTCTCAAGGTTTGTACGCTTATCCCTGCAATTACATACACACTTATTTTCATTCTTTACAAATTTGCATATCCGCTTACAAAGGAACGCCTTGAGCCTATTTATGAAAAGGTTCACAGCTCCCATATAGTAGAAGCAAGTATTGAAGTTGAAACGCTTCCGGAATAATCAATACAAACCTAACTACAAAAGGCACAAGCCGGTTTAATCCCGTTCATTTGTGGGAAAATAAGGAAAGAACAATATACGACTTGAAAGTCGTATATTAAGCAAAAAAATTAAACAAACGAACAAAAGAGACTTGTTTTTACAAGTCTCTTTTTTTACTCTTATTCATCTGAATATAGCAAAGAAATATTGGATTCTGTAAAATGAAGTTTTAAACAGATAGCAAAGTACGGTTTTATGTACTTATAGGAATTTACACATTTGATTTGACTGAAAAAATGAAATATAATGCAGTTGAACAAAAAGCGAAAGGAGTTTTGACAATGAAAGAAATAACATACACACAGGTCGGAGATTATCTTCTTCCGGACTTGAAGCTCCCCGAACAGCCGGAAGTAACTCTGGGCAGATGGGCAAGGATGAGGAGAAAATACTTGCAGGAAGAACACAAAATTATATATTACAATCTTCTTACGAAAGGAATTCTGATTCAGCACTTGGCAGAAGTTCAAGAGAGAGCAATGGAATTGGAGGAGAGTTTGGTCAAACAGATGGCAGAAAAACAAGGCTTGACGGAACAAATGAAAGCAGACGATATGATGAAGTGGGTGGGATTGATGAACAACATCAGACACTCAGCTCAAGAAATCGTGATGGAACAAGTAATTTACGATTAGATGACAAACCGTCGCCTTCTATAAAGGAACAATTTAAACTATTTGAACAAGCAGCGGTAAGCAATATGACTACCCAGACCGACCGCAGAGGAAAATCCCTTGCACTCAAAGTACGGAAGAATGCGAGAGCGATATTTTAAAGATTTCAAGCGAGTTTTATATTATACTTTGCTGACAAGATGAGATGGATTGAAATTATAAATAATATTCGTTCCTGCGTTGATAAAATCGTATTAAACGATATTGTGCATTAGTAGTAAAATATCAACCGAAGAAGAACTGTTATCTTAACCGATAGCAGTTTTTCTTTTTCAGCAAGTGTTCAAGAAGTTATAAAATTGTGAGTATAGCCGAAGTAGTCAATTTTATTGAAAGACGGAAAAATTAGGAGTATAATATTAGATATGGAGTTGTATCACCGGTTAAACAAATGGAAATTTGAAAGCGAGATGATAATATGGAGTTTTTAGATAAATTATTCAATAAAACTAAAACTGACAAAGTAGATTTAAAAAAATCTCCTGAGTATAACAATACAGTCTATGTAAATGACTCATTTTCATATTTTGGCAATGGTAAATGTATTAGGCCACTTGAAGAATTAGACAAAATCAACATACAAGAAGCAGATGAATCTTTTAAGAAATGCAAAAAAGAACTACTTGATGTATTCATGAAAAATAATGGTTTTATAAAACATAAAACAAATGCATATATGAGACTTAATAGTATAGGTTTAATTGAATACATCAATCTTCAAAAAGAAGCACATGGGTCAAGAACATTTACTTTGAATGTTTGTGTATTACCAATTTATGTGAAACACGAAGTATTTACTATCGGTTTTGGAGATCGTATTGGAATATTGATTAACGGAGAAGACTTTTGGTGGGATTATAATGATTTAGCCACTTCTGAAAAAAGTTTTAAAAATATTATTCAAGCTCTTAAATTATTTATTTTTCCTTGGTTTGAACAATACAACAACGAAGACAAATATCAAAAAGATTTATTTAATAATATAGGGATAATTGGTAATAGTCGTATAAAATGGATAACTTATCTCTATATTAAAAATAACGAAATAGAAAAAGCTAATAATTATTTAGATGGGTATTTGAATTCCGATGATTTTAATAATGAATTAGAAATTCATAAGAATAGAATTATCGAACTTATTAATGACTTAAAGACCATACTAAATTCATCAAAAACCGGTACAGAAATATTAAATGAAGCTATCGTATACAACTTAAACAAATACAAGTTAGCGAAATCTTTAATCAAAGAGTACTATGATTCAAATTAACAAGAAAAATTAAAATTTGAACGGATGTGTTTCAAGTGACAAAGGAAGAACGACTAAAATATAAGGAACTAACAAAAGCGTTACCTAAAATCTTAAAAGATAAAATTAAAAAATATAAATTTAAGAAAAAAGACTTTATGATTTGGTATAACAAAAAAGAATTATTTTTCGATTTGCTTATTGATGTGAAAGTAAAGTCAGATAATAAGTGTTATTGTACTGCCATAGAAACAATCAAGCCATTGTGGTTAGATGATTTGTTATGGGATTTATTGAAAATGGAAACCAACAAAGAAACACCTTTAAGTTTGAGAACTACTGGTGCATTTACAGTTAGCGGATCTGTATTATTTAAAAATGAAACAGAATTAAAAGAATGGACAATCAGTGAATTAGAAGAAATCATAGATAATTATTTAGAACATTTTTATAAAACTGTTCAGTCATCTTCAATCTGTGATTTTTACGATAATTTAGAAAACTCTATTTACCATGTTGAATTAAGAAAAGCATTATCACTGGTTTATGAACAGAACTATCAAGATGCTTTAGATTGTTTGAAAGACCAAGGTGAGGGTGTTTTTAAAAATGGTAATGTATCTATAAATAATGCAATCAGAGAATACTGTATCAACCAACTTTCTCATTGATAACTAAAATGCAAGAAAAGTTTTCAGAAGCTTTATCCTTTGCTAATACCGATGAGAGCGAAGTACCGAAAAAGCAAAAAGAGAAGATTTTTGAGCGAACGCAACACAATAGCAGTAAGACTAAACTTGATGGATTTTTGAAGTAATCAAATAGGTTGCCATATGTGATAGGCAGTCCGTTCTAAATGTCATCATCCTTTTCTTATATCGATGTAAATATTGATTGAGCCTTGATAATTTAATACAAAGCAATGGTGACATTCCGCTGTAAACGAGCTGTTCTATGCCCGCCGCCAAGACCATATGTTCTTATCGAATACAAAATGTACTAAACATCTTTTGAAGTTTGTGAATAGAAAATCACGAGCAGAAACATCAAGTTAACTCTGCGAGAGTCTCTCGCAGGCGTTCTCACAAGTTGCGACGGTTCATTCACGCTCGACTTATGCTCGAAAGAAGTATCATTATCCCTGCTGTAAAGTCATTGCTAATTAACGGAATCGCCGTTATTAATCTTAATTAAACAATCCTATGAGGATATCACGGCAACATCCCGCCGTTATTTTCGGTGGGGGTCAACTTATTTTTAAATACGACACCTTAAAATATATTTACATAAATGAAAAAATGTCTTGACATATCGGCATTATAACTATATAATATTAAAGCGGTTTGAATAGGGGCCAGTAGCTCAGTTGGTTAGAGCATCCGGCTCATAACCGGACGGTCCGGGGTTCGAGTCCCTGCTGGCCCACCACTATCAAACCGCATAATATAGGGGTATAGCTCAGTTGGTAGAGCAGCGGTCTCCAAAACCGCGTGCCGAGGGTTCAAGTCCTTCTGCCCCTGCCACACCAAAAGCCTTGAAACAGCGTGGTTTCAAGGCTTTTGCTTTATCATTTTAAGGACGGCACAGGGTATAAAGATCCATATTTTGATGCTCAAATTAAGCGCCAATTTCGCATCCGTTGCCAACGATTTCCAATAATTCCGTCTGCTGCATCATCAATAAATCATCAATCAGCATCGTGTGTTTCTATCATATTTTCCCTTTTCTTTGTTTATAGCAGCGCAAATTTTGACCGCCAAGGCAAAAGCTTTGGCGGTCTTTTGGTATGGTTTTCAGTTACATCTCAAGCCCTTTGTCATTTCTCTGGAACACAGGGGACGGTTCTCTGTGTTCCGGTAATCGCTAATGCAATTAGAACTGAAGAGCTGCCATCTGAATCAACTCTGTTTACAGGATTATTCAAGCAATACGCAAACATGTTCTTGTCGAGAACTCCCTGCCCTGTCTGCACATATCCATCTACACTGATAAACCTACACAATTCAGAGTTGTAGTATCTTGATTTAAGGAAATATGTGTTGGTTTCGATTTCGTAGAAATAGCCACGGTAAGCATAAGGGTTGATAATGCTCAACATTCCGTCATCGGAAGTATCATAGCAAGCGGTCATATTGCCCCATGCATCATACTGATACATTACAACGCCGGTATTGTCGGAATTTGATATAAATATTACGTCGTTCTGAGCATTGCGGACATAGTAATAATCGTTGCCGTTGTAATTAAATCCAAAAGCCTCACCGTTTTCGTCATACATAAACGCAACATTTTGAGTTGTTGACGAACCGTCCGATTTGGTAATTACAAGCTTGTAACCTGCAAGAATATCTCCGTTGTAGTAATATACGTAATTGTATTCGTCGCCGTTCGCACTGTTTACAGCTTTTGCTATTCTCTGTCCGTCTGCATTGTAGCTGTAAGTCGTGTTTGAATTATCGGAATTGCTTACACTTTGCAACTGCCTGCCGAGCCATGAATATTCCGAACCGTTAAGATTTGTAATGTTACCTATCGTATCACTACTGATTGAATAACGGTCATCAATTATCTCAACGCCGTTGTCAAAATGTGATTTCCTAACGCCCGTTAAAATGTCACTCCATGTGGCATTTTCATAAAGATATTGAGTTTTGCTTTCGGGGTATTCGGGTAAATTTCCTGTCGTATATTCATACACCTTATCTTCGGTAATGTTACCGTTTTCATAGGTGTAGATATGCGTTTTGTTTT
>OLGY01000238.1_pt1 | contig 45398 bp, 46 predicted proteins | sample 1605951 | NCBI WGS metagenome assembly OLGY01 (sample SAMN03283280) | human gut metagenome | biome: human-associated habitat; material: feces | host: Homo sapiens | place: Peru | collected 2012
ACGCTCTCTCTGGTCGATTGGGTCATTCAGCTCTGAGTATGCATTTGCCATCTCCCATCCATTCATAAAGAACTCGAAACGCTCTACATATTCTGGATTTTCTGGTTTTTTCTTTGTAAGTGGTGAAATCTCAACCGGATGATCCATTACGAATGTCGGCTGAAGAAGGTGTTCTTCTACATATTCTTCAAAGAACAGATTCAGAATATCACCTTTTTTATGTCTCTCTTCAAATTCAAGATTGTGTTCTTTTGCAAGTTCTCTTGCCTGCTCCAAAGTCTCAACTTCATTCCAGTCAACGCCTGCGTATTTCTTAACTGCGTCAACCATTGTGATACGCTCGAATGGTTTACCAAGATCCATCGGGATTCCTTTGTAAACGATCTGTGTTGTTCCAAGAACTTCCTGAGCAACAAAGCGGTACATATTTTCTGTCAGATCCATCATGCCGTGGTAATCTGTATATGCCTGGTAAAGCTCCATCAGAGTAAACTCTGGGTTATGTCTTGTATCAAGACCTTCGTTACGGAATACTCGTCCGATTTCATATACTCTCTCAAGTCCTCCAACGATCAGTCTCTTCAAGTATAATTCCAGAGAAATACGAAGCTTCAGATCTTCGTTCAATGCGTTAAAGTGTGTCTCGAATGGTCTTGCTGCTGCTCCTCCTGCATTTGCTACAAGCATTGGAGTCTCAACTTCCATGAATCCTTCTCCGCTTAAGTACTTACGGACTGCTGCAAGAATCTTGGAACGTTTGATAAATGTATCTTTAGAGTCTGCATTCATGATCAGGTCAACGTATCTCTGACGGTAACGTGTGTCTGTATCTGTCAGACCGTGGAACTTCTCTGGAAGCATCTGTAAGCTCTTAGAAAGAAGTGTCATCTTTTCAGCATGGATAGAGATTTCTCCTGTTCTTGTTCTGAAAGCAAATCCTTCTAATCCGAAAATGTCACCGATATCTGAACGTTTGAAATCTGTATATGCATCAACTCCGATTGCATCTCTTGCAACATATACCTGAATATTTCCCTGTAAATCCTGAATGTTACAGAAGGAAGCTTTTCCCATAACTCTCTTGAACATCATACGTCCGGCGATTGATACGTGAATTGGATTTGCATCCATAATGCTTCTCTTGTCTTCGTAATCTTTCTTCAGAACTTCTTTTACCTGCTCTTCATCCAGTCCGTCTACATTTGGCTCCTGGCGGTCTTTTAAAAGCTCAGCTTCGTGTGCTTCATAAAGATTTTTCACTTCGAGTGAATGGTGTGTCTGGTCAAATTTTGTAATCTGAAATGGATCTCTTCCATTTTGCTGAAGTTCTGCAAGTTTTTCACGACGAACTTTTCTCAACTGATTCAAGTCTGGTTCCTGTGTTTTTTTCTGATTATCTGCCATTGTATATCTCCTTCCTAGAGTGAGCGGTTGATACCCAGAACCTTGTACTGGATCACACCTGCCTGTGTCTCAACATCTACTACGTCTCCAACTTCTTTACCCATCAGAGCCTGTCCTACAGGTGACTCGTTTGAAATCTTTCCTTCCAAAGAGTTCGCCTCTGTAGATCCTACGATTTTGAATTCGATTTCTTCATCAAATGTTACATCGTATACTTTTACTGTACATCCAACATTGATTCTGTCGAAATCTACTTCGTCTTCTACTACAACTTCTACATTTTTAAGAATTGCTTCCAGTTCTTCGATACGAGCTTCGATATCACGCTGCTCATCTTTTGCTGCATCGTATTCAGCATTCTCTGAAAGGTCTCCCTGTTCTCTTGCCTCTTTTATCTTAGCTGCAACTTCTTTACGTTTTACTACTTTTAGATTTTCCAGTTCTTCTTCCAATGCTCTTAATCCAGCATATGTCAGTAATCTTTTCTTTGCCTCTGCCATGATTTGTTCTCCTTTTTAGTCTCACGTGTTTTCTTTTTAAGTCTGCAATCATATCTTATGATTAACTTTAGAATTACTATTTTTCAAATCTATATTTTGAAATAAATATATTCTGAATACTTCTGTCTTATTCTTCTGTCTGTTTGTTCCTGCAAATTAATCTCATAACGCAACTAAAAGATGTCCCAAACCTTTTGTTTTTCAAGCATGGTCCATCTCTTTTTTAGTCTTATTCGCAGTTACAATATTATACCCAATCATGCCAGTACTGTCAAGATTTTTTCAAGTTCTTCATAGCTCTCAACACTATTAATATCATCCCTTAAACGTGCTGCATTATGCAGTCCTTTTGTATACCAGGCAACGTGTTTTCTCATCTCTCGGATTCCGGTATAATCGCCTTTATACTGCAGTTGGAGTCTTGCATGTCGAAGCATCATCTGACGTATCTCTTCTACATCCGGACGTTTCGGCATTTCACCTGTTTTTTCATATGCTGTCAGCTCTGAAAAGATCCACGGATTTCCTTGTGCACCTCGCGCGATCATCACTCCGTCACATCCTGTTTGTTCCTGCATTGCGACTGCCTTTTCTCCCGATGTCACATCTCCATTTCCAATAACCGGAATATGAACAGCTTCTTTTACCTGACGGATAATATCCCAGTCTGCTTTTCCTGAATAATACTGTTCTCTCGTTCTGCCATGTACCGCAACTGCCGAAGCTCCGGCTTCCTCAATGATCTTTGCGATTTCTACTGCATTTACATGTTCATCATCAAATCCTTTTCGGATTTTGACAGTTACCGGTTTTTGAATTGCCTTCACTGTTGCGGAGACAAGTTCATACACCAGCTTCGGGTTTTTCATCAATGCGGACCCTTCTCCGTTTCGGACAATTTTTGGCACCGGACATCCCATATTAATATCCAATATTGAAAATGGTCTTTCTTCGATTCGTTTCGCCATCTCACTTACAATCTTTGGATCTGAACCAAACAGCTGCAGTGATACCGGCATCTCATCCGGATGAATCTGAAGCAGACTTTCTGTATTTTTATTGTTATATAAAATCCCTTTTGCACTGATCATTTCCATGCACAACAGACCTGCGCCCTGTTCTCTACATAACAAACGAAATGGCAGGTCTGTTACACCTGCCATCGGTCCCAGTACATAGCAATTGTCCAATGTAACATTTCCAATTGTTAACTGTTTCATATAATTCCCCTTAACTTATTCTTCTGAATCTTCAATATCGTCCAAATCAATATCTTCTCCAAGATATTTGACTCTATAATACAATTCCAATGATTCAAATAATTCTCTTTTTGTATTCTGCAATTCTTTAATTTTCAGAACGCTTCCAATTTCATCAAATTCGAAATCATTTTCATCATGTTCGACTTTCAATTCAAGGTTCCCATCTTCGTCATATACAACCATGAGGATTCCGCCAACATCAGCTGTATACAGTACACACATGATTTGAAGTTCCTGACGAACTGACTCTGGAAGTGTCATGAAATCCGGATTCAAATAAAACTTCTGCTCATATGCACTGGCTGCACATAGTACAATCTCTTCTGTGTTTTCCATATCATACCACCTTATACATATCCGTATACTCCACGCACAGATACCTCTCCTGCATATACGGTTTCTTTACTTCCATCTTCCCGGCGGACAATTAATTCACCGGTCTCATTAATTCCCAAAGCATGTGCCTGATAAGATTCTTTTGCACCTAAAATGCAGACATCCTTTCCACAATTCACAAGCAGCTTATTATATTCTTCCTGAATAAAGCTCAAATCTTCCTGTTTTTCAAATTCTTCATAGCATTTTTCAAACTCAGACATAATTTCTGCTACAATCGGTGCTCTCTTCTGTACTTCCCCAATCTCAATCCGAAGAGAAGTTGCCTTATCTGCTATCTCCTCTGGAAATGTTTCTGTGTTGACATTGATTCCGACTCCAATCACTACATGGTTAATATAGTCGATTTCTGTACTCATCTCTGTCAATATCCCAACAATCTTTTTTCCATTCAGGATAATATCATTCGGCCACTTAATCTGTACATCTAATCCGGTACATGTACGTAATGCTCTTGCTACGCTATAAGCCATTACGATTGTCAGCATAGGTGCTTTTACCGGTGGAAATTTTGGTCTAAGCATAATGGACATATAAATGCTGCTGCCGGATGGTGAATCCCACCCACGTCCTCTTCTTCCTCGACCTGCGGTCTGCATATCTGCCACTACGAGTGTCCCGTGTGACGCACCTTCTTCACCTAACTGTTTTGCTTTTATATTTGTTGAATCAATCTCATCAGAATAGACAACATGCTGTCCGGCCCACTTTGTCCGGCCATCCAAAAGGCTTTCTAACTCCTCTTGTGTCATAACGTCTGCACTGCCCACGATTCGATATCCACGATTCCGAACCGCTTCGACCTCGTATCCTTCTTCTTTTAATTGATTCATTACTTTCCAGACTGCTGTGCGTGAAACTCCGAAAGTCTCACACAACTGCTGCCCGGAAACATAATCTTTACTTTCTCTCAAAAGCTTTAAGATTTCTGTTTTCATTTATTTTACTTCTCCAAGTGTTGCTACCATAACCGCTTTAATTGTATGCATACGGTTCTCGGCCTCATCAAATACTTTTGACTGCTCAGATTCAAACACTTCATCTGTCACTTCCATATCTGTAAATCCGAAGCGTTCTCCCATCTCTTTACCAATTGTCGTATTCAAATCATGGAATGCCGGTAAGCAGTGTAAAAAGATTGCCTGTTCTCCTGCATTTGCCATAATTTCTTTTGTAACTTTATATGGTGCAAGTTCTTTAATACGTGACTCCCACACATCGTCCGGCTCACCCATAGATACCCATACATCTGTATAGATAACATCTGCGCCTTTTGTTCCTTCTATTGTATCTTCTGTCAATGTAACACTTCCACCTGACTGGGCTGCATATCCGCGACATGTCTCAACTAATTCTGCATTTGGAAAATAGTTTGATGTTGTGCAGGCAACAAAGTGCATACCTAATTTTGAGCAGGCGATCATCAGAGAGTTACCCATATTATATCTTGCATCTCCCATATATACCAGCTTACGCCCTTTTAAATCTCCGAAATGTTCACGGATCGTCAACATATCTGCCAGCATCTGTGTTGGATGATACTGGTTTGTCAGCCCGTTCCATACTGGAACACCTGCGTATTCTGCCAATGTCTCTACGATTTCCTGATCAAATCCGCGATATTCGATTCCATCATACATTCTTCCAAGTACACGTGCTGTATCTTTAATTGTCTCTTTCTTACCAATCTGAGATCCTGTAGGTCCAAGATAAGTAGACCCCATTCCCATATCAGATGCTGCAACTTCAAACGCACATCTTGTTCGTGTACTGTCTTTTTCAAAAATCAGCGCAACATTTTTTCCTTTGTAGTGGTCCACCGGAATTCCTTTTTTCTTTTTCTCTTTTAATTCTGCTGATAAATCAAGCAAGTATGTAATTTCTTCCGGAGTAAAGTCTTTTAATGTCAAAAAATTTCTTCCCTTTAAGTTCATGTGTTTCTTCTCTCCTATTCCCACATATAAACGTGTAAATCTTGGTAAATATATATGGCAAAACTATTATTTATGTGTAAATTCATGTGTTTTGCCCTACGTCTATTTACTACAATACCATATTCCAGTGATAAATCCAACATTATTTTCGTCTCTGCCTTGCTGCTTCAAACATCAAAATGGAGGCTGCAACTGCTGCATTCAAGGATTCTGCCTGTCCCAACATAGGAATACGTATCCATGTGTCCGCACAATCTGCCACTTCCTGTCTCAGTCCATTTCCTTCATTTCCAATCAGATAAGCTGTGCCATTGAGATAGTTTTCCTCATCATACGCATTCTTCCCATCCAAATGAGCTGCATAAACCTGAATCTGATGTGTCTTCAATTCCTCTATTGTATCTGTCAGTTTCTCCACATACACAAATGGCATACGGAAAATTGCCCCCATCGTAGAGCGGATTACTTTCGGATTGTAAATATCCACGCTGTCTTTACTAAGAATAATCCCCGTAACTCCTGCCGCCTCTGCAGTTCTGAAAATGGTTCCAAGATTTCCCGGATCCTGAAGATTATCCAACACAAGCAGCATTTCTTTTTTTTCTGTATCTTTTTTCAAAATATCTGTCAGTGTGTATTTATTCTGCCATACAATCGCCAATACCCCTTGCGGTGTTTTGGTGTCTGCAATATATGAAAATACAGTTGGTGTTACAAATTCCGGCTTCACATTTCCCGGTAATTCTGCTTTATGCTTTTTATAAAACTCTTCTGTTACATAGAGTGCTTTCAGTTTATCCTCTGGTATTTCCCTCACCATACGGATTCCTTCCACAATAAATACACCCTCTGTATTTCTTGCTCTGCTTTTCCTCTGAAGCTGTACAATCTCCTTAATTCTCTGGTTACTTGTACTTGTGATCATTCGCCTGTTAATCCTTTCTTTACTTTAGCTTAAACTTCTCTAAATCAGAATTTTTTCCGATAATAAATAACATATCGTCTGCTTGCAATGGTTTTGACGGATCTAATGCCATATCCATCTTGTCTTCCTTCAAAATTCCGATTACGTTGATCCCGAATTTTTCACGGACCCGCAGCTCTGCCAGACTCTTTCCTTCCCATTGTTTCGGAATCAGCTTCTCTGTCAGACTATAATCCGGAGACAATTCGATCCAATCGACAAATTCTGTCGACATCAACTTTTTCGCTACACGTTCACCCATATCGATTTCCGGATACACAATCGAGTCAGCACCGATTTTCTCAAGAATCTTTCCCTGCAGTTCGTCCATTGCTTTTACCAATACATAAGAAATTCCCATTTCTTTCGAAATCATAGTCGCCATAATCGCAGCTTCAAGATTTTCTGAAATTGCAATCACTGCCCCATCCAGATTGCGGGCTCCGATTGTTTTCATAAATTCTGGCTCTGTTACGTCTCCGCACATCGCATATGAAACCGAATCTGCAATATCCTGTATCTTCTCATAACAATTATCAACTGCGATCACATCGCATCCAAAACTCTGCAAGGTCAATGCTACACTTTTTCCAAAGCTTCCAAGACCGAACACAGCAAATTGTTTTCCCATCTTCTATCTCCTATCCTATCATAATCTGTTTTTCCGGTAATTCACGGTACTGTTCTGTATTTTTCCCTTTTCCTGCAAAAATCATCGCCATCGTGACCGGCCCGATTCTTCCAATATACATCATCACCATCAGTACATACTGACTTGCTCTGCTCAAGCTAGGTGTCAAATCTGCCGATAAACCAACAGTAGCAATTGCTGATGTTGTTTCATATACAATCCTCAAAAAATTCACCTTCGGATCTAAAATCGTGATAATGATTGTTCCTGACATCCAAAACATAAGTGTCAAAAATAAAATTGTCACCGCAGATTTCACTTGTGAAAGCGGAATTTTTCTTCCGTAACATTCTATATCACGACTTCCTTTTATCACACTTAAGCAAGTCAAAAGCAGCAATGCAACTGTTGTTGTTTTTACACCTCCTGCCGTTCCTCCGGAAGAACCTCCGATCATCATCAGCATACATCCGATTGCCTTCGATGCGGCTGTCAGCCCCGATTGAGAAACGGTTGCAAATCCTGCCGTTCGTGTTGAGACAGATTGAAACAATGATGTCTGTACTTTCTGCCAGAATGTCAATTTTCCCATTGTCACAGGATTATGATATTCCAGTAAAAAAAATACCACTGTACCAAATAAAATCAGGCCCGATGTCATTGTAAGTACAATCTTGCTTTGCAAAGACAATCTGTGAAAGAAATTTTGCTTCAAATCTTTTATGTTTTGCACTTGTTTTATATTATTCCAAATATCATACCACACTACGAATCCAAGACCTCCGCTTACAACAAGGAATATCGTCGTAAAATTAATGATCGGACTTGTGACCATGTGCATATAACTGGAGCTCCCAAGTATATCAATCCCTGCGTTACAAAATGCTGATACAGCGTGAAATATCGCATATGCAATTCCTTTTAACACTCCATATTTTGGAACGAAGTAAAAACTATAGGCAAGTGCACCGATCCCTTCAACGAAAAATGTACCTTTTATGATCCGAATAATATATTGTACCATTCCACTCAGCGTGTCCAACCCATAGCTTTCCTGGATCATAACTCGTCTTCTCAGGGAAATTCTTTGTCCTGCAAGGATCATAAATGCAACAACGCATGCAATAATTCCAAGTCCTCCAATTTGAATCAGGAATAATAAGATTACTTTTCCCACCACAGTAAATTGTACTGCCGGAGTAACTGTAACAAGCCCTGTCACACAGACTGCTGTAACCGACGTAAATAATGCATCGGTAAATTTCATCGGTGTTGTCACGGAAAATGGCATCCATAGAAGTACTGCGCCAATCAAAACTACGAACAAAAATCCCAGTCCGATTACCCGCACTGTATTAAAGCTTCCTTCCTGCAAACGCTCTTTTATTGTTTTCTTTCTCATATTTTTATACCTTGAATCTATATCCAACTCCCCATATTGTTTCAATATACTGTGGGTGCGATGTATCGTATTCGATTTTCTCTCGGATTTTCTTTATATGCACTGTTACAGTTGCAATATCTCCTACCGACTCCATATCCCAGATTTCCCTAAATAGTTCTTCCTTCGAATACACATGATTCGGATGACCTGCAAGAAATGTAAGCAGATCAAATTCTTTTGTTGTAAATGATTTTTCTTCGCCATTTACCCACACACGACGTGCTGTTGTATCAATCTTCAATCCACGGATCTCTATGATTTCATTTTCATCCACACTGCTTCCGATCAAACGCTCATATCTTGCCAGATGTGCCTTGACACGGGCAACCAGTTCGCTCGGACTGAATGGTTTTGTCATATAATCATCTGCTCCCAGACCCAGTCCACGGATTTTGTCGATATCGTCTTTCTTTGCTGAAACCATAATGATCGGTGTATTCTTATTGTTTCGTACCTGTTTACAAATTTCAAACCCATCTACTCCCGGAAGCATAAGGTCCAGAATGATCAGATCAAATTCTTCTCCTAATGCTTTATCCAATCCCAGTTGTCCGTCATTTGCAACTTCGACCTCAAAATTACTAAGCTCCAAATAATCACGCTCTAATTCTGCGATACTTTCTTCGTCTTCGATTATTAAAATTCTTTTGCTCATTCGATTGGCACCTCCTGATATTTTCTGACAACAAAATACATTGTTGTTCCCACGCCTTCTTCGCTGGTCGCCCATATTTTACCGCCATGTTCTTCTACAATCTTCTTCACGATTGCAAGCCCGATTCCACTTCCGCCTTTGGAAGAATTTCTTGACGCATCTGCACGATAAAATCGTTCAAATATGTATGGCAGATCCTTCGTAGCAATTCCCTTTCCATTATCACTTAATTCTACCTGGATGAAATCTCCCACATCCAAAATTTTCATCCTGATTTCTGCCTGTGGCTTGTCTGTATATTTTAATGAATTGGAAACAATATTGTTGATCACTCTTCGCATCTGTTCCGGATCCACGATAATCTTAGAGTCCTCTTCAAGATAATTGCGATATTCAAATTTTGCGCCTTTTGATTCCAGCTCAATTGCAAGATCCTCTGCACAATCTCTGAAATACTGTTTTGCAGAAATTGTCGTAAAATCATATGGAATACGATTCGTATCAATCTTTGAATATAATGTCAGTTCGTTGATCAACAGATCCATCTCATTTGCTTTATTGTATATGGTTTTGATGTATCTGTCCATCTTTTCCGGTGTATCTGCAACACCATCCATGATTCCTTCCACATACCCCTTGATTGCCGTGATTGGAGTTTTCAGATCATGGGAAATATTACTGATCAGTTCTTTATTCTCACGGTCAAATTCTATCTTTTCTTCTGCATTTGCCTTCAGACGCAATCGCATTTCCTCAAAATCCTGACACACCTGCCCTATCTCGTCATCAGTTTCCGGCTTTATCTCAAAATCAAGATTTCCTTCTTTGATATTTCTTGTTGCTTCCTGCAATTTTGCCAATGGCACGGAAACCGTTTTATAAATCCACCAAACGAGTACAGCTGTTGTAACGCAGACGATAATCAAATACATCTGCTGTATTTCCCCTGCCTTGTTCGGTGCAAGCATATGCATTCCCGCCATTGTAACAAAAGTTGGAAATATCATAACCAGAATAAATGCAATCACCAGTTTCGTTTTCAACTTCATAGGTTCGTCCTCTTTTCATTTTACTCTAGTGGGATTATAACATAATTTTTCAAAAAAAGATGCGGTACACAGCATTTTTCTGCACCGCATCTTTTTATCTCAGTCGAGAAGACTCCCACCTCTTCAGGTGGTGAGTAATAACAAATTTGTCTCAGTGGGAGTCCAATCTCCGACTGAGATAAACGCTCCGCGAGGATGCGCAGTGATTCTGATAGGAATATGTCAGCTTCGCTGACCAGAATCACGCGCCAAGTCTCACGGATGTTCGACTTGAATTTAAACAATCCTCAAACTGTTTTTATTCTTACAAATATTTTTTCAAATCTTCAACCTTATCCAGTTTCTCCCATGGAAGATTCAAATCATTTCTTCCGAAATGACCATATGCTGCTGTCTGCTTGTAAATTGGGCGACGAAGATCCAACATCTTGATAATTCCTGCCGGACGCATATCGAAGTTCTCGCGAATGATCTCTACTAATTTTTCGTCAGATAACTTACCTGTTCCAAATGTATCCACCATAATGGATGTAGGCTGTGCTACACCGATCGCATAGGATAACTGAATCTCACATTTCTTTGCAAGTCCTGCTGCCACAATATTCTTAGCTGCATAACGTGCTGCATAAGCTGCTGAACGGTCTACCTTTGTGCAATCTTTTCCTGAGAATGCACCGCCGCCATGACGAGCCATTCCACCGTAAGTATCAACGATGATTTTACGTCCTGTCAGACCACTGTCTCCGTGAGGTCCGCCAATTACGAAACGTCCTGTCGGATTGATAAAGAATTTTGTATCTGCATCAATCATACCTGCTGGGATGATCACGTCAAATACATGTTTTTTGATATCTGCATGAATCTGTTCCTGTGTCACTTCCGGATCATGCTGTGTTGACAATACAACTGCATCCAGACGTCTTGGGACACCATTTTCATCATATTCTACTGTAACCTGTGTTTTTCCATCCGGTCTTAAGTAAGGAAGTGTTCCGTCTTTTCTTACTTTTGTAAGCTGCAGGGCAAGTTTATGTGCCATTGCGATTGGATATGGCATATATTCTTCTGTCTCATCTGTTGCATATCCAAACATCATTCCCTGGTCTCCGGCACCGATTGCTTCGATCTCGTCATCAGACATCTTATTTTCTTTTGCTTCCAATGCCTTGTCTACTCCAAGAGCGATATCCGCAGACTGCTCATCCAATGTTGTGATGACACCACATGTCTCTGCGTCAAATCCGTATTTTCCTCTTGTATATCCAATCTCACGAACTGTATCGCGAACGATTTTCTGGATATCTACGTAAGCATTTGTTGTAATTTCTCCCATAACCATAACGAGACCTGTTGTTGTACATGTCTCACATGCCACACGGCTCATTGGGTCCTTTTCCAATAATGCATCTAAAATTGCATCTGAAATCTGATCACACATCTTATCCGGATGTCCTTCTGTAACGGACTCGGATGTAAATAATAATTTTTCCATGTTCTTCTCCTTTTCTTCCGTACTTTCTCTCGGTTTAGGATTTGTTTATTACCGCATAACACCATTGCTTCCCGGCTTGTTCAAGAATGCCTCGGCATTCTTGCTGCGAGGTGCGCGTCATGCAATTGCATGACATACTTCTACTGCGCACCTCTGCAATCCTGCCGGAGGCTATATCAGCTGGGGAATTGACTCCCAGCTGATATAGCCTTCTTAGATGCTCATAACGATGAAAAACAGCCCGCACAACGTACGGACTGTTTCTATTTCATAACAATCCCCTTATTGTTCGATTACTCGCTCAGGCTGGCACCTTCCTGCTTAGAGGGGTTGCCGCAGCTTCTTTGATCCTTTGTATCTCCACTGCTCTGAATAAGAGAAAGTTTATATTATTTAATTTTTAGTCACCTATCAAACTATACAACTCATCATTGTCTCTGTCAATACAGTTTATAAAACTTTTAGATTAGCTTACTTTCAATGTGAATTTCTGAATTTCTTTTTCACTCGATACACGCTCAATAATTCCACCCAGGCTTCTGAGTTTTTCCTCAAAGCGCTCATATCCACGCTGAATGTAAACAATATCATCTACAATTGTAATTCCATCTGTAGCTAAACCTGCAATACAAAGTGCTGCTCCTGCACGAAGATCCGGTGCGCTCACTCTTGCTCCGGAGAACTTCTCTACACCTTCGATTGTAGCTGAATTACCCTCTACTTTGATATTTGCTCCCATTCTTGCAAGCTCATCTAAATATTTAAAACGGTTTTCAAAAATACTTTCTGTGATTGTACTTGTTCCTGATGCCAGTGCTAATACTACACCAATCTGTGGCTGCATATCTGTCGGATATCCCGGATATGGCAATGTCTTAACCTGTGTAGATTTTAATCTGCCTTTTGCAACAACGCGAACTGCATCATCGAGTTCCTCTACCTCACAGCCAATATCGATCAACTTAGAAATTGTTGCGTCCAAATGTTTTGGTATTACATTTGTTACAGTTACATCTCCCTTTGTAGCCGCTGCAGCAAACATAAATGTTCCTGCCTCGATCTGATCCGGAATAATGGAATACTCTGTTTTATGAAGTGTTTTCACTCCACGGATCTTGATCACATCTGTTCCGGCTCCACGGATATTTGCACCCATGCTGTTCAGGAAGTTTGCAACGTCAACAACATGTGGTTCTTTTGCTACATTCTCCATAATTGTCATGCCATCAGCCATCGCTGCTGTCATCATGACATTAATTGTTGCTCCTACGGAAACAACATCGAAATACAGATGTGTACCCTTAAGCACGTCAGCCTCGGCAACAATCTTACCGTGTTCGATATCAACATCTGCTCCGAGTGCTCTGAATCCCTTCAAATGCTGATCGATCGGTCTGCTTCCGATGTTACATCCACCCGGAAGAGCCACCTCTGCTTTTTTATATTTTCCAAGCATTGCTCCTAATAAATAGTAAGATGCTCGAATCTTTTTAATATAATCATAATCAATATTAAAATCTGTGATCGTTCCACCATTAATCTTCACTGTATGACGATCAATACGCTCTACCATCGCACCGATTCCTTCAATTGCTTCCAACATCACATTGATATCGTTCACATCCGGAAGGTTGTCAATCAATACAGTCTCGTCTGTCATAATTGCAGCTGCCAGTATTGCCAGTGCAGCATTCTTTGCTCCGCCAATCTCTACTTCGCCAACTAACGGATTACCACCCTTAATAATATATTGCTCCATTTTGCACCTCTATTATCCGATATTTATATCGTATCTTTCTAAATCCCCATTCTCGGTTGCATAAATCATTTTTTCGCTTATATACTTATATCCCGCGTTATTCTTTGTCTATTTCAAATGACACACTGTTGTGTCTACAAATTCACAAACGCTAAAACATTATAGCATAAAAAACAATTTTGTAAAAGAACTTTTTATTTTCGTAACATTATTGCAAAACTTTTTGATATAGACTTAATTATAATTTGGAAATTTCTTCCAGTACATTCTCGATCGTATCCCCTATCTCGCACTGGTCTTCATTAACAATGATATCTGCATATTTTTCAAACAAAACACATCTCTCATCATAAAGATCCTTTAATGTCTGGCCTTCTCTGAGCACGACACCTCGCTTCTTTGGATTACGGATTCTTTGTTTTATTGTTTGATAAGATGCCTGTAAATATACAATCGTTCCGATTTCTTTATAATGCTGCATCGCCTCCTCGCAATACACAATACTTCCCCCCGGAGAGATTACAGCATTCTCTACATCTACGTCTCTGTTTACCTGATTCTCAATCTTCAAAAATCCATCATCGCCGACTTCTGCGATAATCTCGCGAAGAAGCTTTTTTTCCTGTTCCTGAATCAGCAAATCTGTATCAATAAACTTTTTACCCAGTCGCTTGGCAACCACAACACCTACCGTACTTTTTCCAACAGCAGGCATTCCTATAAATATAATATTCTTTTTTTTCATATATGTCTCCAGCTTATGTTCTTCCATTTCACTTTGAATAATATAATTGTTAACATCAATCCCTATTATACCATATATTCTTTCATTGTAAAATATCTGCGCTGCTCAAAACACTTATAATTCATAAAAATTTTCTTAACACCATGTACATTCAATAAAAACGACGTCTGTTTCTCCTGTCATCACTTCTACGTTTGAACAATTCCTGATATAATATGACTTCTATCAAATTTCTAAGCCAGTCCTCCGGCTCCAGTTTTTCCTGACTTACAACCTTATCAAAGATACGATTACACATCATCCGAAGTGAAAAACGATCCGGATATTCATCATAAATCATACTGCATGGATATTCATTTCTATCACACTCTTCCTCTACATAGGGAAGCACTTTCTTTGCAGTATCCGGGTACAAACTTTTCATATATTCATAATCTCGTCGTTCCATCCGTTCATCGTCATATGCAAGCGGCATCGGATAAGCCATATAATACGGCAATTTCGAGTTCATGGTCACTTCTCCCCATTTCTGAGCTTATATCATTACTGTATGCCTTTTTTGCAAAATGGTTCCGCTTATATATAGAAAATGCAGCCGGAGCACCTTTTAGGTTTTCCAACTGCATCTGTAAAATCTAATTTTATTTTTTTGAATATCCATGTGCTTCTTCGAGCATCATGTCTTTTACTTTCATCAGACGGATCTGCGTACTTCTCTCGTTCTCATCCAGTTTCATTGTAATATATTTAATATTTTTCTCTGTTTCCGGAATAATTACATGCTCCAACGCATTTACACGTCTTCGTGTCTTTTCAATCTCTGCCGCCATTAACTGACATGCTTTTTCGCATTCTGCTAATCTTATCATATCCGGCAGAATATCTGCAAGAGATTTGACAGCCCCATCCAAATCGCTGGATGTAAATGCAAATCCATATGAATAAATATCATTTTCATCCGCCGTTCTTGTTTTATATTCAAATTTTGGAATCTCTACACTCATGACATTTTCTTCCGAAGGAATCAAATTAATCTCCTGTTTCGGTGCCATCAGTGCTGTGTGAAGTTCCGCCTCCGACATTCCAGCCTTGGCAATAACAAAATTTTTATTCGCTGATAAAATGCCGGCTTCGACCCGCTTTCTAACTTCCATGTTTTCTCTTACAAGATCAAGATACTGGCGCATGAGTTCATCACGTTTATCTTTCAATAATTTGTGACCTCGCACTGCCGTGATCCGTTTCTTTTTCAAACGTGTCAGTTCCATACGGGTTGGATTTACCTGTGTGGATGCCAAGCGTCCTCACCTACCTTTCCTTTGATGCTTCTCAGAGTCTTTTTCGTCACCATTTTTTGCAGCAACTTACTTTCCGTAATACTCATCGAGATATTTGTCATCGATACGTTTCAACTCTGTTCTTGGAAGCATAGAAAGTAGTTTCCATCCAATTTCCAAAGTCTCTTCAATACTTCGATCTGTATTGTATCCCTGTGATACATATTCTTTTTCAAATGCATCTGCAAACTTCGCATACAACAAATCGATCTCCGTCAACGCTGCCTCGCCAAGGATTACCATCAGCTCTTTCGCATCTTTACCACGCGCATATGCCGCAAACAACTGGTTCATTGTATTGGCATGATCTGCACGTGTCTTACCTTCGCCGATACCTTTGTCTTTCAGACGAGACAATGATGGAAGTACATCGATCGGTGGTGTTACACCTCTTCGGTACAGATCACGACTTAAAATAATCTGTCCTTCTGTAATATATCCTGTCAGGTCAGGGATCGGATGTGTCTTATCATCTTCCGGCATTGTCAGGATTGGAATCATTGTGATACTTCCTTTTTTACCATTCTGACGTCCCGCTCTTTCATACAAAGAAGCAAGGTCTGTGTACATATATCCCGGATATCCTCGACGTCCCGGAACCTCTTTACGGGCTGCTGATACTTCTCGAAGTGCATCCGCATAGTTTGTAATATCTGTCAAAATGACAAGTACATGCATATCTTTTTCAAATGCAAGATACTCTGCCGCCGTCAGTGCAACTCGAGGTGTAGATATACGTTCGATCGCAGGGTCATTTGCAAGATTGACGAATAAAACTGTACGGTCTATCGCACCTGTCTCTTTAAAACTTTCAATAAAGAAGTTTGACTCTTCGAATGTAATACCCATTGCCGCAAATACAACGGCGAATTTATCATCTTTTCCTCGAACCTTTGCCTGTCTTGCGATCTGTGCTGCAAGATTTGCATGTGGCAGACCTGATGCTGAGAAGATCGGTAATTTCTGTCCACGTACAAGTGTATTCAGTCCATCAATAGCGGATACTCCTGTCTGGATAAACTCTTCCGGATAACTTCTTGCTGCCGGATTCATCGGCAGTCCATTAATATCCATACGAGCTTCCGGAAGTATCTCCGGTCCCTCATCGATCGGACGTCCCATACCATCAAAAACTCGTCCAAGCATATCTTCTGAAACGCCCAGTTCCATGCTTCTTCCAAGGAAACGCACTTTACTGTTCGATAAGTTGATACCTGTTGCACTGTCAAACAACTGCACCAGAGCATCACTTCCATTAATTTCCAATACTTTACAACGTCTTACTTCCCCGCTTGCCAGTTCAATCTCGCCCAGCTCATCATAAGTAACATTTTCCACATCGCGCACCAGCATCAGTGGTCCGGCTACTTCCTGTATGGTTCTATACTCTTTTGGCATTTAGAAGTCCTCCTTTCCCAATGCATTCGCAATCTCAATGTGTAACTCTTCTGTTACTTTTTCATATTCTTTCTGAATCTCATCTTCAGTCACATATTTGAATCGGCCAATCTGTTCACGTACAGGCAGATTGATCAAATTCTGTAATTTCGCACCCTTTTCTAAGGCTTCTACAGACTGATCATAATATGCGAGGACGAGATCCATCATCATATACTGTTTATCCAAAGAAGTATAAGTATCTACTTCATGGAAAGAGTTCTGATGCAGGAAATCTTCTCGAATAGAGCGTGCAGCTTCCATCTTCAGACGGTCACTTGCTGATAAGGCATCCATACCAACCATCTTTACGATTTCGTCTAATTCCGCTTCTTCCTGAAGCAAGGTCATCATTTCCTGACGTTTTGCCATCCAGTCCGGCTCAACTTTTTCATTGAACCATTTTTCCATATTATCAAGATACAACGAATAACTGTTCAACCAGTTAATTGCCGGGAAATGTCTCTTATAAGCAAGTGCTGAGTCCAATCCCCAGAATACTTTTACGATTCGAAGTGTAGCCTGTGATACCGGCTCTGAAATATCTCCACCCGGAGGTGATACTGCACCGATTACAGACAATGCTCCTTCTCTTTCTTCCTTACCTAATGAAATCACATGTCCGGCTCTTTCATAGAACTGTGCAAGACGGCTTCCCAGATAAGCCGGGTATCCTTCCTCACCAGGCATCTCTTCCAGACGTCCTGACATTTCACGGAGCGCCTCTGCCCAACGTGATGTTGAATCTGCCATCAATGCAACTGAGTATCCCATATCTCGGAAATATTCCGCAATTGTAATCCCTGTATAAATAGATGCTTCACGTGCTGCAACCGGCATGTCTGATGTATTTGCGATCAGAACGGTTCTCTGCATCAAGGACTGCCCTGTCTTTGGATCTTTCAGTTCCGGAAATTCATTCAGAACATCCGTCATCTCATTACCACGCTCTCCACATCCGATGTAAACAACGATATCTGCTTCCGCCCATTTTGCGAGCTGATGCTGGATTACTGTTTTACCACTTCCAAATGGCCCCGGTACTGCAGCAACTCCACCTTTTGCAAGTGGGAAAAATGTATCAATAACACGCTGTCCTGTTACCAGTGGCATATCCGGAGATAATTTCTTTTTATATGGACGACCCTTACGAACAGGCCATTTCTGCATCAGTGTCAATTCTTTGTCACCTTCTGCAGTCTCTACAACAGCCACTGTTTCTTCCACCGTAAATTCTCCGGCCTTTATTTCTTTTATTGTTCCTTTGATTCCATATGGAACCATGATCTTCTGCTGTACGACGATTGTCTCCTGCACTGTTCCGATCACATCTCCGGCTTCTACTTCATCTCCAACTTTTGCAGTAGGTACAAATTCCCATTTCAAATTTCTCTTCAGCGATGGAACCTCTACACCACGTTTCAAGTTATTTCCGGATACTTTCATAATGTCATCCAGCGGGCGCTGAATTCCATCATATATGCTGGTAATCAATCCAGGTCCTAATTCAACAGACATCGGCACTTCCATGGATTCTACCGGTTCTCCCGGTCCAAGTCCTGATGTCTCTTCGTATACCTGAATAGATGCCTCGTCTCCGTGCATCTCTATGATTTCGCCAATCAGTCTTTGTTCACTAACACGAACGACGTCAAACATGTTCGCATCTCGCATTCCCGAAGCAATAACAAGTGGGCCTGCGACTTTCTTTATTACGCCTGTACTCATTTGACGAACTACCTCGCTTTCTATCTATTGTTTTATTCTTCTGAGAACAAAATATCGCTTCCGACAGCCTGTTCCACCGTCTTCTTTACACCTTCCACACCGGCACCGGTATTTCCCGATACGCCCGGAATTTGTATGATCGCTGGAAATGTCCGTTCCTGATATTCTTCTATCACATCTGTCAACTGCGCTGCAACTGCCTCTGTAATATAGATAACGCCATATTTTCCATCTGCCAGCTGTCGCAGCTTATCTTTTGCTTCTTCCCGGTTCTTGACAGGACAGATGCTAAGACCGAGTGTTGCAAATCCATATATGCTGTCATAATCTCCGATTACTGCAATCTTATACATACATCTCCCTTATCCTTTCCCGGATCATCTCGTCTGGAAATCCATTTTGTTTTCCTGTCAGGATCATCCGCACCGTCTTAATTTCATTTTGTCTTGCCAGCAGATACGCTACCAGCGGCCCTGCAGAAAATGCATTATATTTCTGTGGTTTAATTGCCTCGATCATCCGGTTATCACACCATCTTTCAAATGCCGATGGCGATTCTTCCAACGCTTCTACACCGTCTGCATAAACTGTTTCTTTCAAATATTCTCGCAATGCATCTGCTCCCGACAATGCTGCTTTTGCCAGCTGTTCCACATTGATGCTCTCACACGGAGCCATAGCACGTTTCATAAACTCCAGCGATTTTCCTGTCTTCTGACATCTCACTGCAATTTTGATATTTGCAAGTGCCACTGTTGACTCAGCATATACACGGATAATCTCATCTTTTGCGTCATGTCCAGCCTGTGTAATAGCCTCCAAAGCTGCACGATCTACAATCACATCACATAGCTGCCCATCTCTTGTCTGAAGCAATATCTCATAAGCCTCTTTTGCAGCCGCCTCCATATTCCCCGGAAGACGTTCAAACGCTTTATTCTCTACAATTGACAGCATTTCCTTTCCCGGAATCTCGCAGTCATCATAAAAAATCTTTTCATTTGTCACCTCTGTACAAACTTCCTTGATCGCTGCTTTTAGGTTATGATATAGTTTCGGATAAGACATCACATCAAACACTGTTAAATCTGGAGATACTTCCTGGATAACCTGCCATGTTTTCTCTTCCTCGCAATTTAAAATTGCTTCCACATCATTCTCTGTCTCAGCATTTCCCCAGCCTTTTTCACTTAAAAGCCCAAGACACTGTGCTTCATCTTTGCATGCAAGGAGCTGGTCGATTACAGAATCTGTAAGCAGTGATGCCTCCAACGCACGTATTCTGGCAACTGCATAGGTATATTCTAATTCATTCACATTCAATCCTCCCGGCTGCTTTATTTTATACAAACATTATTTTTTGCACCAAGTCAGACCATTCATCACGTTTGGATTCAAAGATTGCCCGTATAGTACAGTTCTCTTCAATCCCTCCGTATACCAGAATAAAACCGCCATCAATCTGCTTTGTTTCCGAAGCAAATGTCAGCTTTCCGCCTTTCGATGCTACGATTTTCTCTATTTCTTCTACAAACGAAGCCGGAATTCTCTGCTTATCTTTTTCAGAAAAATAAATCTCACCATCACCTGACTGCACATATGTCTTCAACAGATTTGTAAGTAATTCGAAATACTCTGCATCTGAAAGATTCATTACTTTTTCATATGCCTTTTGAAGCACTTCGGAGATCATTTCCTGTTTTGCCTTCAAAATGGCCGTCTTTCTCTTCATGTCACAAGAGGAGGCAATGCGTTCATGATAATTCTTCACTGCAGTTTTTGTTTTCTGATCCATTCGCTGCTGTGCTTCTTCTACTTCCGCTTTTACTCTTGCCTGTATTTCCTCAGCCTGTGCATTTGCTTGTGCGATTCTCTCTTCGGCTTGTGCGTTTGCATCTTCCAGGATCTGACTTTTCATCTTGTCTAATCCACTCATTTTCTTTACCTCGCTCTATTTCAATTCATCTTCATTCTCCGAATAACATTCTCCTGAAGTAACCCTTCAGCTTATACCGGAATTGCACTTACTGCGAGGATAGAAATCAACAGTGCTAAAATTGCATATGTCTCAACCATCGCTGGGAAAAGCATTGCTTTACCAAACTGTTCCGGTTTCTTTGCCACAATTCCGATTGCTGCTGCAGCTGTTTTACCCTGAGATTTTCCTGAGATCAATCCAACAATACCAATTGGAAGACATGCTGCCAAAATCAAAAGACCTGTTGCCACAGATACTTCTTTGATACCTCCGCCAAGCAAACCAACCTTTGAAAGTGTAATAAATCCAACCAACAATCCGTAAATTCCCTGTGTACCTGGAAGCAGCTGCATAATCAATACTTTTGCAAATTTACTTGGGTCTTCTGATACAACCCCTGATGCTGCCTGACCTGCTACTCCAACACCTAAAGCAGAACCTGCTCCTGCCAATAATACAGCTAATGCTGCTCCAAGAAGTGCATATACAATACCTAATTTATCCATAACTTTTTATTCCTCCTTAACATCCGCATACTTTGTATTTTCTCTAAATGGATGGAATGCTCTTCCTCCACCTTCATAGAATTTTCCGAAAAATTCTACATACTGTAAACGATTTGTGTGCACATACGCGCCAAGTAAGTTGATCGCAATATTAAATACGTGTCCGATAATAAATACGATCACAAACAGGATCACTCCAAATACGCTTTTTCCTCCCATACTTCCCATCTGGTTTACAACCTGGGCAATAACACCTGTTGCAAGTCCCAGTGCCAGAAGTCTTGAATAAGATAACACGTCGCTTAACCATCCTGTCACATTGTACAGATCATATGCTCCTAATGCGATACGAAGTCCAAAATTTTTATTTGCTCTGCCTGACATCAACACAATACCCACCGCTCCGAGGATGGTCGCCCATTTTGCAATTGCATTGACAACCGGCGGAAATGTAATCTGAACCTGTGCAATAGATGCAAAAATATCTGTCGGAATTAATAACAAAATCAATCCGATTAAGAAAACATACCACAATACTACGTCACATAAGAAATCCACATATTTTTTATCTCTGATACACATGTATCCTTTAATCCCTAGTCCTGTAAATAAATGGATCAATCCAAATACCATAGAATAAATCAACAATTTCATTGGATTATTGAGTGGAACAAACCATAATGCTTTGATTCCCACTTCATGTCCAAAAAATGTTCTGGATACAACGTTGATCACATCTCCGAAATATCCCCCAAACATAATTCCCCAGAATAATGTTGATAATCCGCACCAGAAAAATAACTGAATCGACTTCTTCATCCCCTCTGACATACGCGGGAATTTTAAAATCAATACACCGCAGGCAATAGAAACAATTGCTCCATATGCTGCATCTGATAACATCAATCCAAATAAAAATACATAAAATACTGACATGATTGCTGTCGGATCGATCTCTCCTTTTTTAGGAAGTCCGAAAGATTCCAAAACACCTTCCGCACTTGCTGAAAATTTATTATTTTTCAAAAGTACCGGCGGTTCTTCCTCTTCTTTTAACTCCTCCACATCGATCGCACAGTCATATTTGCTTTCCAGAACCCGTTTCACCTTTTCTACATCCCGATGAGGAACATAACCGCTCAGCACAAAAGTATTTGCCGATTGTGGTATCTCTCCTAATACTTCGTACTTTTCCGCTCGTACACGATAATAATCTGCAAGCAGATAAATCTCTTCTCTTTGTTCTGCAAGCCCGATCACTTCCTGCTCGATCTGTGAAATCCGATTCTCTTTTTCTTTGATTGCCTGCTTTAACTCCTCCGTTTCCCCTGCCGGAGTCTTTGCGCTGCTCTGCGCTATTCTTGAAAATCCTCGACTTCGAAGTGCTTCTTCTATACTCTGTTCTTCTTGTTTTAAACAGATAACTGCAATACAGGTCATATCCTGTCCGGATGAAATCACATAAGCATCTGCCGCCTCAACTTCCGGCGCTGCATCCGCCAAAATCTCATAAATTCCAGAAATATCAGCCTGTCCCGGAATACTTCCTAAAATCACAGAAGTTTTCTTTGTTCCTGTCGCATTCATCGGGATATCCAGACTCAGCCATGGGACAAGGCTCTCAATCCGATTCTCAAGCTTAAGGATCTCTGCTTTATTCTCTGCTTTTTCCTTATCCAATGCCTGGATTCTGCTTACTACTTTAAGCAATTCCTCTCGCTTTCGAATCACTTCTTCATGTACTTTTGCATCAACCAGCTTCTTGCCTTCTAAAGATGAGAGCATCGATGTTTTTACCGGAGCATATTCATTTAATATCTCCAAAGCTCTGTCAGCAGAATTAGCAGCTTTTTCAAAACTACTTCTGGCATTTGCAGTGTCCATCCGGCGGAAATCTTCGTCTTCGTCCAACACATGGTTAATCTCCATAACTCCCATGCTCTGAATCTTTTCCAGAATCGCTTTTCGGTCCTTCTTCAACGCGCAGATACTCATTCGCTGCATCTGCAATACCGCCATAACACAATCCCTCCTTTTTCATCACAGTTTACTTGCAAACTGTAATCCTTTTTACCTTCCCGCAACACGCAGCTTATGATACCAATTGTGCTATTACGAGGCTGACCGCTTCCTCTTCCTTTACGGAAGCAAGTTCTTTTAACGCTACAACTTCTTTCTCAATCTTTGACAGCGTCTCTGCTTGTACCCGTTCTCCTTCTTCTCTTGCATCTGACATGGCTTTCTGCATCTTCTCTTCCATTACAGCTAATTGTTCTTCTTTCCATTGTTTCGCCTGTTTTTCTGCATCGTCCACGATCTGATTGCCTTTGACTTCAGCTTCTCTTGTTATTGCATCTGCTTTTGCTTCTGTCTCCCGGATTACCTGAATGGTTTCTTCTACCATATTCTAGTCACCGCCTTTCCCTAAGGTACATATTCTCATCCTAGCACATCTCTTGTATAAAATCTATAAATTTTTTAGATTTTTTCAAACTTTTTTGTGAATAAATTGTTTATTTTTTGTCAATAATAGAAACAATTTAGTAAAATATGCACAACTTTTATTTATTATGTTCTTTTCATCCTATATTTATTCCATTTTATCTAAAAAATTTTTAGATTTTAAAAAGAAAAAAATCCTTTTCAGCCAATACATTGTATCCGCTAAAAAGGATTTTTCTCTTTTTTTCTTTTATTTATTCCATTCCAAATGATGAAGATGTCCTTCCAAATTCATCCCCGCAAACTGATTTTGTCTCAATGCCTCATATAACATAATTGCAACTGAATTTCCTAGATTCAAAGAACGAATCTCTCCTATCATTGGAATTCTCACACAGTTCTCCTGATTTTCAACAAGAATCTCCTCCGGGATGCCTGCACTTTCCTTCCCAAACATAATATAACAGTCTTCTTCATATGCTACATCAGTATATACTTTTTCAGCTTTTGTCGTTGCCATGTAAATCTTTGCTCCCGGATTTTTATCCAGGAAATCCTGATAGTCAATATAAGTTGTAACATCAAGATCTTTCCAATAATCCATTCCTGCACGGCGCAATGCTTTCTCATCAAGACGGAATCCCAATGGTTCGATCAAATGAAGTCTTGTATTTGTCGCAACACAAGTACGTCCGATATTTCCTGTATTTGCCGGAATCTCAGGCTCTAATAATACAATGTTTAACATATTTTTTCTCCACTACAGTTTTTTCTAAGCAAAATAATCATTTATTTTGTTCTGCACGTAATTTTTCAATAAAATGCTCCAGTCTTTCCAATGCGGCCTTTAAATCTTCCAAAGAATATGCATAAGATATTCTCAAGAAGCCTTCTCCACAATCTCCAAATGCTGTTCCCGGAACAACTGCCACTTTTTCTTCATATAACAGACGAGTTGCGAACTCTTCCGATGTCATGTTGAACTCTTTGATACTTGGAAATACATAGAATGCACCAAATGGTTCAAAGCATTCCAATCCCATACGTTTGAATTCGTGCATCAAAAATCGTCTTCTTTGATTATATGCTTTTCGCATTTCTATTACTTGATCTCCACAGTGACGCAATCCTTCAACCGCTGCATACTGACTGTTTGTAGGTGCGCACATAATCGCAAATTGATGTAATTTGATCATCTGCTTCAAAATCACCTGTGGACCACAGCAATATCCAAGACGCCATCCCGTCATCGCAAACCCTTTTGAAAATCCATTGATCACAATTGTTCGCTCTCTCATTCCAGGCAGGCTAGCGATAGAAACATGTTCCCCTTTGTAACTCAATTCCGAATAAATTTCATCTGAAATAACAAACAGATCATGTTCTTCCACAAACTTTGCAATTGGTTCCAAATCTTCTTTTGTCATAATTGACCCTGTCGGATTATTCGGAAATGGCATGACCAGAATCTTTGTTTTTTCTGTCACTTTATCTTTCAGATCATCTATTGTCAGCTTAAATTCATTTTCATGCTTTAATTCTACGATTACCGGAACCCCATCCGCCATAATTGTACATGGCAGATAGGATACATAACTAGGTTGCGGAAGCAATACCTCTTCTCCCGGATCAAGCATACAACGAAGTGCCAGATCAATAGCCTCACTTCCTCCGACAGTGATCAGTGTTTCTTTTTTCGGATCATAATTGACATGAATCGTACGTTCAAGATATTTACAGATTTCTGTACGAAGTTCTATTAATCCTGCATTAGATGTATAAAATGTTCTTCCCTTCTCCAGAGAGAAAATTCCTTCTTCACGTATTCTCCATGGTGTATCAAAATCGGGTTCTCCAACACCAAGGGAAATGACATCTTCCATTTCATTTGCCACGTCAAAGAATTTTCGAATTCCTGACGGCTGTACTGATACAATTTTTTTTGATAATGGATTTCTCATTATGGTGTCACCACCATTCTGTCAGACCCTTTCTTAGGCAGCATGATCGTACCATGGTCTTTATATTTTTTCAAAATAAAATGAGTTGCTGTTCCAACAACCGGTTCAATCGGAGAAAGCTTCTCTGATACAAACAAGGATACTTCCTGCAATGTTTTTCCTTCCAATGTAACAAGAAGATCATATGCACCGGAAATCAAATATACCGCATTCACTTCCGGATAATTATAAATACGTTCCGCAATGCGGTCGAATCCCTGATTTCTCTGTGGTGTAACACGCACTTCAATCAACGCTGTCACTTTTTCCACCCCGGTTTTATCCCAATTAATCATGGTATGATATCCGCAAATGATTTTTTCTTTTTCCATTTCTGCCACTTCATTTGCGATCTCTGCTTCTTCCATACCCATAAGAACTGCAAGTTCTCCGAGATCAATCCGACTGTTTTTCTCTAAATTTCTCAAAATTTCATTTCTTAATTTCTGTTTTGTATCCATAATTTTTACCTTCCTCTAATTTCTGTTTTCTCCATAACATCAGTTCATCCGATGTTGGCCGATCCAGGTATCTGATTTCACTTCCGCTTGTGATCACCCTCGCATTCTCTGCGGTGGTACTCCCAAGCCTAACGGCTCGTGCGCCGTTCTTTTCTAAAATCTCGATCAGTTTTTCGCCTTGATCTGTGAAAAACAGAAGACTTCCTGTTGATGTCATCTTATATGGATTCAAATGATAATATTCACAAATTTCTACGGTTTCCTGTCGGATCTGTATCTTTTGCATATCGATCTGCAAACCAAGTCCTGCCACCTCCGCTGTATCCCATAAGGTTGCAAAGAGCCCGCCGCTTCCTACATGTTGCACAGCGGATAATATAATATTTTCCTCTTTCACTTCTTTTTCAACATTCTCCAACAACTGAAGCTTGAGCATCTGTGACTCTAGTTCTTTGGTCTGACGCAAAAATGCCGGAACAAATCTTCCTTTTAACTCTTTTTCCTGCTCATCCAAAATACGCAGCGTACCTTCTAACCCCACAAAACCGCACATGATAATGTCTTGTTCCGGCTTGATATTCTCGATATTTCTAATCATCCTCTTTTCAGCAAATCCCATTGTCTCCACACGCACAATTGCCTGTGTCACTGCCGGATTCACCTCTACCTGAACATTTGAAATCGCAATATTCATCATGGTACACATTTCTTCCATTTCCTGTACCATACCTGCCACCTTTTGCTCTCCGATACGCTCCGAAATCAAAATAAAAATCTGCACATCCACAGGTTTTGCCCCTCTGGATGCCAACTGATTGATTGCTGCTGCCAAAGCATAATTTCCCAAGTTTTTTGTATCACCTGATGTGGATGCCGCTGATTTTATAAGCACTTGTTCATCATCTACAGCATAGGCACCGCAACTTTCTGCCGCTGATATCTTCAATAAATTTTGTTCTTGCTTTTTATATAATTGTTTCATCACTGCACGATTCCATGCAGTTTGTGATAGTTTTCCTACTTTCATACTACTCCTTGATCATCCGGACTTCTATGTTCTTTGTGCTCCTGATCAATAACCATAAATAATTTCCTGAATTGCTGCATTGATCGTTGCTAAATCCTGTGTTCCAATCGCTTGTTGCATTTTAGCTGTAGCATTGGCATCATCTGATGCTGTTCCCACAGAATAGGTCTCCGGCGACGATACATACTCACTATGATTCACAACTTCTCTGCTCACCTCTGTCCCATTCTCTGTCACAACCTTCCACAGCTGTGCAGAAATCTTCGGATGTGCTGCACTCACATAATTGATATATCCGATTGGGTCATCTGATGCAACATAATTTGTTCCTGTTGCCTGTTCACTTGAGAGTGTCTCGCTGACATAAGTAACTGTTCTGTTCGGATCTCTTGTTTCTTTTCCATATATATTAAACGTTAAGCTACCCCCGCCAACAATTGCTTCAATATAAACAGGATATTCCTGATTATTTTTAAATACCAGATCCATCACATCATCTGCTATTGCTGCATCCATAGATGGCTCTGCATAGGATACAAGCATAGAATGTTGATGTCTTTCTACAATATCAAGTTCTGCATGAAGCAATGCCTGATACAATGTCGTAGACACCTGGCAGATTCCTCCACCCATTGTCTGTTCTACCGTATTCCCAGAGAAAGATGCAGCTTCCGCATATCCATTCTCTTCGGTATATGGCCTCATTGCTTCATCTGCTGACTGCTCTTCACCAGGTTGCAACAAAATATCATTCAGATGTTTTGCTCCGCTTTCTACGTTTTGCGCTCGCCCACTGTCATTCACATCATAATAAGTTGTAGAACTTCCCAACAAATCCGTCACATCTTTCAATTCTTCTGCTGTAACTTTTGCCTTATTTTCATCTATTTTCGCTTGAATTGTAGCATTTTTTCCATCCCAAGTTTTTAAAAGCTTCTTTATATTCTCGATTGTCTTATTTGTATTCAGAACTTCTCCGCTTTTTTCCTTCTCGATGCTTACATTCCCTGATGCATCCTGTGTTACACAGGCATTCTGTGGCTCATTAAGAGCAGGTACCGATGCTGTTTCCAACGCTTTTTTTGCTGTATTTTCGTCTATTTTATATTGCAGTGGAATATCATGTGTCAATTTTCCACGTTTTGCATTTTTCATAATTTTATATGCTTTTAATGCATTTCCTCTTCTGCCATAGTCCGCTGCCTGTTGTACAGAATCTTCCAGCTTACTCACTTGAAGTCCTAATGTATTTGCTTCGACATCAAATGCTCTGTCATCCGCCACTTTGAATGTAAAGGTCACATTATTTTCCTGGCTTATAACACCCTGCACTGTCTGAACAGCCTCATCTTTGGTCTGCCCGGACACATCGACTCCTCCAACTGTAATCCCTGATAATATTTTCCCATCATCATGACGATGTATATAGCTTTTCATAATGAGCTGTACCACCCCCATAATGATTAATATTAAGAGCAACACTATACCCAACAAATAAATATCTCTCTGAAGTCTTCGAATCCTTCTGCTTCTTCTCTTTCTTTTTTTCTGCTGCATCTTATACCCCTTGGTCTTATCTGGCATCCATATCCTTTACATAAGATATGGAATTATCATCGTTGCAACCATTGCTAATATTATTACAAGAATAACAATAGACACTGTTTTCTTAAATTTTTTATCATAAAAATTCATTTCGATACCCCTTTTTTTATTTCTTATTTTGAATTGGTTTTATTCTATACTTTTTGCTCATTTTTTGCAAGAACCTATATAGTTATCATTCACAGTACCTGTGAACAGTAACGTGACCTGCAACCCTTATATAACCTCATATGTTGTGGCCTGATTTGTGAGCGGATTGCGGTTTTGATAATCAAACAAAATCAAATGTCCATCTATATTTTCCAAATGTGTCATCTTACGCAGCTGACGTTTATCATACTTTTCATACCCTTTCAAATATTGATGTTCTTCTGCCTCTGTATCGTAAAATGTCCGCTCCACCTCTTTACTTACTAAAGAGTCACCTGCAAATGCCGGACGATTTTTCATATTTTCCCTCAGATATAAATCCATAACTAACGTCTGACGAAATTGCTCTTCTGTTAATAAAGTCTCGTATTGTACTAATGCCACTTCTTTTATAAACGCATATAATATTTCATATCGTGCGACACGATTGTGATTCACCCCATAATATCCATGTTCTTCATAATAGTTACTCATTTCTTCAAACATCACAAACGCATCTCCAAAGACTTGTTCAAGCAATTCCATAGTATGTTCAAATTGTCTGCTGTTATAATACACCTCTACCATCTCTTCCAGTCCTTTGAGGCGAATCACATCCGAATATGGAAGCCATTTTGTCGACAGCACTTCATACGGCGGTCTGTTCTGATACAACAACTCATAGTCTTTTGTTTTTTCTTCCATGTATGAGCCTTTTAAAACTTTAAGAAAGCCAAGCTGCAGCTGTTCCGGTCTCAATGCATATACGTCACAGAATGACTTATGAAAACTATTGTAATCTTCAAAAGGAAGACCCGCTATCAAATCTAAATGCTGATGAATATTTTTCGCAGCATGCACACGATTCACCACTTCTGTCACCTGCGAAAATTTCATTGTACGATGAATTTCCTTAATCGTCTGTTCATTTGTTGACTGCACACCAATTTCCAATTGGATCAATCCAGGTCGCATAGTGCTGATTAAATTTAATTCTTCTTCATTTAATAAATCTGCTGCCACCTCAAAATGGAAATTTGTTTTCCCTTTATCATGTTCTTTTATATAAGACCAGATTTCCATAGAATGTGAATGTTTACAATTGAATGTACGGTCTACAAACTTCACCTGCGGAATCTCATGATCTATAAAAAACTGTAGTTCTTTTTTTACCAATTCCAAATCTCTAAAACGAAGACATTTGTCAATAGAAGAGAGACAATAACTACATGAAAACGGACATCCCCTGCTAGATTCATAATAAATAATCTTATTCTTAAAAACATCTAAATCTTCATATACAAATGGCACTTTACTTAAATCCATCACACTTCGATCTACAGTTTCTATGATTTCTTCTCCATCTCGGAAAGTTATCCCCACGATTTCTTTCAATCGTTGGACTTTTTCACATTGTTCCGGCTTTTTCCCACTGTTGTTGTGATAAAACTCTGCCAATTCTGAAAATGTTTCTTCCCCTTCTCCTCTCATAATGCCATACACTTGTGGAAATTGTTCTAACATATGAGACGCATGATATGAAACCTCCGGTCCTCCAAGCCAGATATCTGTCTGTGGCATAATCTTCCCTAGTTCTGTAATCAGCTGTTCTACATATTCAATATTCCACAAATAACAGGAAAAGCAAAGCACTTCCGGTTTTCTTTTATACAGATCCATCAATATCTGATCTAACGGCTGGTTAATCGTATATTCCGCAATTCCTATCTCTTCTTTATATCTCTCACATTTTCCTGCCGCATAAGCTCTCAGACTATATACTGCTAAATTGGAGTGAATGTATTTTGCATTGATTGCAGTCAATAAAATGTTCATCTATATGCTCCCTTTTTCTAATATGTCGCTTTTATATCAAATAACCCGATACTTTTTTCATTTCATTATAAACGCTTCCCCCTCTATTTTCAATTATTCTTCTCAGGCATCTTGACTTTTTCTTAAAAACCATGTAAACTTAAGACTCGTGCAGCCGGGGTGTTAGCGGTACCTTGTACCTGCAATCCGCTATAGCAGGGGTGATATTACGCAGAGGGTGCTGATTTGCAAAGCTGCCCTTGGAAAGTGGCGTTGAAAATCTGGGTCTCACACGACGGGAACTTGTGAACCGTGTCAGGTCGGGAACGAAGCAGCACTAAGCAGGACCTTCCGGGTGTTGTGAGGGTGCCTGGATCGAGTCAACTACCAAGGTAACGTTTGTGGAGATGCATTCGAAGCGTAATGCACGTAAAGTAAGAAATTCAAGACACTGGAAGGTGAATCCTCACAGTGTCTTTTATTTTTATCTATATTTAACTGATTATTCTATACAGTCTTATCTAATCCTCTTTTTTCAGATTTCTTTCATATTTTATTTTCTTCTGCTTCTCCCTGAGTTCTTTAAAAAACTGCTTCATCATTGCACTGCATTCTTCGCCCAATATGCCTGTCGTAAGCTCAACCTGATGATTAAATTCCTGCATATCAAGCAGATTTAAAATAGAGCCTGCACACCCGGCCTTTGGATTCATACACCCGACAACAACCCGCTTTGTCCGTGCCTGTACAATCGCACCTGCACACATCTGACAAGGTTCCAAGGTGACATATAATGTACACTCTTCCAATCTCCAGTCATTTATTTTTTTACTCGCTTTTTTTATCGCAGCAATCTCCGCATGTGCCAATGGATTTTTGTCGGTTGTTCTTCGATTATAACCTCGTCCAATAATCTTTCCTTCGTGCACGATCACACATCCTATCGGAACCTCCTCCAGTGCATAAGCCTTCTTCGCCTGCCGAATTGCCTCTCTCATATATTTTTCATCCAGCTTTTGGTTCATCTCATCCATGAATATTTCTAATCCTTTCATGTGTTTTCAGTTCTTTTCTTATTATTACAAGAATACATTATCTTAGAGGTTTTGAACAGCATTTCCTCAATTCTATTTTATTAATCTATTGGAGGTACTCTATGAATCCAGGTATTTATTATCTTTATGAATATAAAAATAATCACCGTATGCGCAACACCGGATTTTTAAAACTCACGAAAAAACCGGATTGCTGGCTTCTGCAGATTCAAGCCAGAAACATTCCTGTCACAAATCAGCACCTTGTCCCACTCTGTGCTATTTTAACCGAACAAGAACATAGCATTTCAAAAAAAATAAGTGAGCTTCCATGCAATTCTCATATCATTTCTGCCCAGCTCACACTACCGGATTCTGCCATTGATTTAATTTCATCCATGGAGAATCTGCATGGTTTTTTAATCCTACTGCCAGATGAAAGTTTTCTTACAGCTACAGAATCACAATTTCATCTGGATATCAACGAAATTTTTTCGACAACTGTGCAACCTGAAACTCCCAAGCCAGTTCCTGAGCCAGCTCCAGATCTTTCAGCTTCCGAATACAACGATAATGATAATTTATTCGAAGCCAGTGATACAACAAACCTGTTATCTCCTTCTAAAACCATACAGAAAATCCATCGTTCAGATTTGAAAATTCTTCCTAAAAAATGTTGGAATCTTGCAAACAACAGTTTTCTTCTGCATGGATATCATAATTATCATCATCTTCTCCTTATCGAAGAAAATGGTCATTATCAGCTCGGAGTGCCCGGAGTATATGATATTCGAGAAGCCCGGGCCGCAGAAATTTTTGGTTTTCCGGAATTTATCAACTCCTACAACGATCAATTAGAACTTTCTCCTGATGAATGTAATACACAGGAAAATTTTGGATACTGGTGTCATTACATTTATTAGAAAATATTTTTCTAAAATTTCTTTGCATTATAAATGGGGAGCATATCCGTCTATTGTAGCTCCCCATTTCATCTTAGTCTAAATAAATTGGTGGTTCATAATCTTTGCCAAGCTCTGATTTCATCCGCTCCTGGTATCCAAGATATGCCCATTCTGTCATATCATCCCAACGATGCTTCGCACGATCATATACCTGCACATATCCGATCTTATTCGGATGCATTCTCACACTATTTGATAAATACTCGTGTCCTGTATATGGATTCAACTCTCCTATCGTCAAATCTTCTTCAATTTCGTTTCTCTTCACAAAACGTTTAGGTTCTTCCTCCGGCTCAATCGTTGCCTTCTCCCATTCCGAAGTAAATCTCGCCCTCTCATATGCACTCTGCACAATCTGTGGCTCCCAAACGGTTGTCTTGTGATCATCATAATTTTCTGTTTCGTCCTGCGGTATCTCCTCCGCATCCTCCAGAGTCAATTCCTCTGATTCATCCCAAGGCTCTTCATCTTCAAGTAAAATTTCTTCTTCCGAATCATCATCTACTTCTTCAAATTCTGCTTCCTCTGTTTCTAATTCTTCCGATTCCGCTGTTTCTGATTCTGATTCTTCTGATTCCGGTTCTTCAACTGTCATTTCTTCTGCATCTTTATTTTTCAGTCCTGCATTGTTTGCATATTGAACTGCAAGTTCCTCTGACGCGGTTTCCTCTATTTCCAGCTCCTCTGGAAATATACTCAACTTAAACGGACACCCCAAAATAGCTGCAATCAATCTCATGTCTTGTTCCTGAAAGTTATCTCTACTCAAACGCTGGGTCAGATTCTGACGTGACATTGCTTTCCCAGTTCGTTCCTCGATCATCTCAGCCAGTTGTTTGATCGTCATGTTTTTTCTGCTTAACATAATTTTAACTTGTTCGCCAAACGTTAAATCTCCCATAAGAAACCCTCCTTACATCTACCCCTTATTCTAACAAAAGCACATTCCATCGTCAATGCAGAACCCCTCCCTAAAAAATTTCTTTCCCACTATATTAAAAAAGGAACCGAATTACTCGCTGTCATTTACAAGTAATTCCTGTTCCTTTTAGAAAGAAGATAGATTTTTCTGCTGCCTTTCACAGACGCTCTGCACAACAGCAGAATCTTTTATATTAAATTCTAAAGTTAAAATCTGCATAAGCTGAACATCCATGCTCATGAACATCCAAACCATCAATTTCTTCTTCTTTAGATACTCTCAAACCGATTGTTTTATCAATAATTGTAAAAATAATGATTGCTAATACAAATACGTATGCTGCTGTTGCTGCAACACCAAGCAACTGAGTTTCAAATGTGTAATCCGGTGAAAATACACCTGTTAAAATTGTTCCTGTCGCACCACATACACCATGTACACTGATTGCTCCGACCGGATCATCAATTTTTGCTACCTTATCAAAGAACTCTACTGAAAATACAACCAATACACCTGCTATTGCTCCGATGATGATTGCTGACCAGTTACTTACTGCATCACAACTCGCTGTAATTGCTACCAGACCTGCCAGAGAACCATTGAATGTCATTGAAACATCAGGTTTTCCATAACGAACCCATGTTACGATCAATGCCATCAATGTAGCGGCTGCGGCTGCAAGGTTTGTTGTCATTGCAATGTCACCTAAGTTTGTTGTTGCTGCTGTTGTAGATCCACAGTTAAATCCAAACCAGCAGAACCATAAAATAAATACTCCCAACGCTGCAATTGCAAGATTATGACCAGGAATCGCTCTTACTTTTCCTTCCTTGTCATATTTTCCAATACGAGGTCCAAGGATTTTAGCTCCTACCAAAGCACAGATACCACCTACCATATGTACTGCTGTAGATCCTGCAAAATCATGGAATCCGAGTTCTGATAACCAGCCTCCGCCCCAGATCCAGTGTCCTGTAATTGGGTAAATAAAAATACTGATTGCTGCACTGTATGCCAGGTATGCTGCAAATTTTGTTCTCTCAGCCATAGATCCTGAAACAATCGTTGCTGCTGTTGCACAAAATACTGTATGGAAAATAATAAACACACCTGCCGGAAGTCCATTGATCATTCCATTTGCATCTGCCAGAGATGTCGGATCAAAAAATCCTTTGATTCCTACAATACCATTCCAATCTGTACCATGCATTAAAGCAAAACCAAATATAAAGAAGAAAATACTTCCAAGTACAAAGTCCATCATGTTCTTCATCAAAATATTTCCTGTATTTTTGGCTCTTGTAAAACCCGCCTCACACATAGCAAATCCTGCCTGCATGAAGTAAACCAATATTGCTCCTAACATTGTCCACATAACATTTATCAATAATGCTGTTGCGTCTATGCTATCCATTCCGCCTGCAATTAAATCTGTCAATCCCATATCTACATCCTCCTTCTCATTTCTTTATTTCTTTCGAGACTGTCTTTTCACTATCTCATTCTATTTCTATATTTCAAAAGAAAGAGGACACCTGTAAGAACATTTTTATGTATCTTACAACTATCCTCTTTGATAACAATCTATACCTTGTTCTGTTTTCATAGTTTGCACCGAATTATAATGCATTTGATCCTCGTTCTCCTGTTCGGATTCGAACTGCATCCTGTACTTCGTATACAAAGATTTTTCCATCTCCATAAGTACCAGTCTGAATTTCATCTACAACTCTTTTAATAATTTTTTCTGCTGTATCTGGTTCAACAATTGTCTCTACTTTTACTTTTGGTAAAAGATTCACACTATATTCTGCACCTCGATAAATCTTTTTATGTCCCTTCTGATTACCATATCCCATGATATTTGTTATCATAAGACCATTTGCCTGACAATCATCCAGGATCCCCTTCAAATCCTCTAATTTTTCTGGCTGAATTACAATTTCAAGTTTCTTCATATTCTCAACCTCCTTCTATTATCGAAAAATTGCTTTCGCAATTTTTTCTCGTTAAACAGGGTCGTATGCATGACAACTACAAAACAAAAGAGGCGCTTTTCCGTAATGGAAAAACGCCTTTGTTTTTGTTGAGTCTTATTATACTCACCTCTGTCAGAATGTCAATTAAATATTCAATTTTTTTATACTTTTGTGACTATTCATGAATTTCATTTAAATTTCCAGATTATTTTCCGTCTTTTTGCTGTTCCAAATATTCTTCAAGCGTAATACCCTGTTTCATAATTTCTTTTGCCGCTGTTTTACCGACATAACGGAAATGCCATGGTTCATAAACAATTCCTGTTACATCTGACTTATTAGTAGGATAACGCAAAATATAACCATAATTTGCACAGTTTGCTTTCAGCCACTTTGCTTCATCTGTATTTTCTTGTTCATCATCTAACTCCTGATAAGTTGATGATGTAATATCCATTGCCAATCCGGTAGCATGTTCACTTGTCCCCGGCACTGCTACAGACTGTTTTGTTTCATCATAGGCGTCTAGTGGTGTTTTTCCCTGATAAATCCAGTTTAGCATTGTATCATTAAACACGCCTCTTTGTGTCTCATAGTCACGATATGCAGATATAATATTTAAACTCATCCCTGCATCCGCTGCATCCTGAAACATCTTCTTTGTATCATCCGCAATACGACTGTCTACAGAATACTCATCTGTTATTTTTGTCAGACTCGGTGCATATGATGTATCTAGCGGACTCTCGCTATTAATCAGGACAAGACTCCAGTCATCATCGTTTGAGGCTAATTTTTCCGCATTTTCCTTCGCGATTGCCTCTGATGACGGCTGCACCTTAGCCTTTTCAGCTTCTGCCTGCAACTGTTCATTTTCTTTTTTCAGCTTATTCTCTGTAGTTTTAAATTCTTCTCTTACTTCTTTGATTCTTGCTCTTCCACTCAATCCCATAAGAAGCATTCCTATCAATGCTCCAAAGATGATTCCAACGCAAAGTATTTTAATCAGACGATATTTCATCGCTTTTTTCTTCATCTGTTTATATCTCCCATCTTACTTTTTACATCTACTGCATATATCGCACTTCAAATGTCTCAATTGTAATTGCTTTATTAAATAAATTTCCCTGAACATAATCGCATCCCAATTCTTGCATTACATTCAGCTGATCCTGTGTTTCTACTCCGCAGGCATAAACAGATGCTCCAAGCCGACGGCAAATATCAATCACTGCTTTTGCCACTATTCTGCTTTTACTGTTTCCTACAATATTAGAAGTAATTCCTTTATCTAATTTTAGACCATCAAACTCCATAATAGACAGAATAGAAAAACTTGAATCTTTTGCCCCAAAATCATCCAAAAGAACTCTCACATTCGCTTTTCGGATTTTATTACTTGTCTCAGCAAGCATCTCTGGATTCATCTCCTGATTTGTCTCCGACACTTCCACTTGCAAATACTCGCTTGACACATGATATTTTTCAATTATCTTCAGAATCTTATCTCCAACACTCTCGTATCGTAAAGTAGCTCCCGAGAAATTGACAGAAATCGGCAACATCATCCGACCTTCGTTCTCCCATCTGCGAAGTGTCTTACACACTTCTTCAAACACATACAAATCCAGATAATGCGAAAGTTTTGTTTCCTCCAAAAGTGTCAGGTAACGTCCCGGATCCACAATCCCCAAATCTTTATGATGATACCGCACAACTGCTTCGGCTCCGACAACCTCTTCTGATTCCGCCTCCAGCACTGGTTTCAAACATACAATAAAATTACCCTGTTCAATATCATCTAATAAATCCTGTTTAATAATCGGTTCATGGTGACCTTTTTTCAGATTTTTATAATATTTACGTTTTTCTTTACGCATCATATTCCCTGCATCCATAACAAGATCATCTATATTGATATCCAGTTTTTCCCAGGCATATCCCATCGTAACCAGCCCAAGACTGATATTGTCTAATTTGTCTCTGCTGCTGTGTATACGATTCATGAATCCTTCATATGAAATATTCTCTGCGAGAATCAGGTATTCATCTCCTGTCATACGAAAAACCATAAATCCTTTAAAGAACTCTTCCAGTACTTCTCCTACTCGGATAACAACCTCGTCTCCATATTCCCTTCCAAACTCTTTATTAAAATTCTTCAGCCCATTTACATCGACAGAGACCGCACCCAAGGATTTTAACGCTTCTTGATTCACCTCTGAAAGGTATCCCACAAAGCTATTCCTGTTCAGCAAACCTGTCAGGTCATCATGGTAACTTAAATATTCCTGCTGTCTTTGTAATTTCTGCAGAACTGTTGTCTGCGAAATATATGGAAGCAGCGAACGTAATAAAGAAAGATCACATCCTCCCCTGTGAACATTCACAACTGCCAGTATTGCCTTCTGATTATCACCCATCGGATAAAATACACTATAGCTGTCTTCTGTGGTATCTGTAACTTCCTCTCTCAGCCATTTTGGAAACTGGTCTGGGGATAACATTTTGATTCGGTCTCTCTGCCACGGAATATTCTCCGCACACCACTCGTAGACCATTGTAATTTCTTCATCATCCCGTTCAACGTAATATGCATATTCTGAATCATAGTAATCACGCACTGTTCTCAAAGCATCATTCATCAGCTCTACCATCGAACGTAATTTATCTTTTTCACTCATTGTAATTCTCCCTAATATCAATTCAGCTAAAATATATTTTAGTATAATAACGTGAAAAAAGCAACACTACGCACTCCTATGTGTTACATTTCTGTTACTTTTTTTACAAATATTTTTAACAACAACAAAAGAACTGTACAACTCCGACATAAAAAGTCTTTTTGTACAGTTCTTTTATGATTATTTACAATATTTACACATTCCAATGCTTTCCATGTGATACTTTCAAACGGTTCATCGCTCTGGCAAGAGAAGCCTGCGTATGATAGTATTCCTGAATACTCTGTTTCTGACGCAGCTGTTCCTGTGCACGTTCTTTTTGTTCTTGTGCATGACGGATATCAATCTCTTCCGGACGCTCTGCTGTCTGCACAAGTACGGTTACACGGTTATTAACAATCTCCATAAAACCACTTCCGACAGCTACCTCACGCCAGTCCCCCGGCTCAATTTCTATGCGGGCAACTCCGACATTTACTGCGATCACCATATTCTCATGGTTTGGCAAAATCCCTATTGTACCGCCATCATAAGCCGGTATAACGATTTGCCTGCAGCGTCCTTCGTAAAACACACGGTCACTTGCAATTATTTTCAGACCAAATGTTTCCATATACGCACTCCTTTACTCTTCTGAGCCCATTGTCTTCGCTTTCTCAATAACATCGTCAATTGTTCCGACATTAAAGAATGCATTTTCCGGATATTGATCCATATCTCCATCAATAATAGCTTTAAATCCACGGATTGTCTCATTTAAAGGCACATATTTTCCATGAATTCCTGTAAATGTTTCTGCAACGGAGAATGGCTGTGACAAGAATTTCTGAATCTTTCTTGCACGCATAACTGTTGCCTTATCTTCATCAGAAAGCTCTTCCATACCAAGAATTGCGATGATATCCTGCAACTCTTTATATTTCTGCAAAATTGCTTTTACCTGATTGGCAATTCTATAGTGTTCCTCACCAACAATATCCGCTTCCAAAATACGTGAACTTGATTCCAGTGGGTCTACCGCCGGGTAAATTCCCTGTTCTACAACTTTACGTGAAAGTACAGTTGTTGCATCCAAATGGGCAAATGTTGTTGCAGGAGCCGGGTCAGTCAAATCATCTGCAGGTACATATACTGCCTGTACAGATGTAATGGATCCATTCTTTGTAGATGCAATTCGTTCCTGTAACTCACCCATTTCTGTTGCAAGTGTAGGCTGATAACCTACGGCTGAAGGCATACGTCCAAGCAATGCAGATACCTCTGAACCAGCCTGTGTAAAACGGAAAATATTATCGATGAATAACAGCACATTCTGATGTTCCTCATCTCTGAAATATTCAGCCATTGTCAGTCCTGTCTCTGCCACACGCATACGTGCTCCAGGTGGCTCGTTCATCTGACCAAATACCAAGGCTGTCTTCTCCAGAACTCCTGAAGCTTTCATCTCTGTCCAAAGGTCATTACCTTCACGAGAACGCTCTCCTACACCGGTAAAAATAGAATATCCACCATGCTCTGTTGCAACGTTATGGATCAATTCCTGAATCAATACTGTCTTACCTACACCGGCACCGCCGAACAGACCAATCTTACCACCTTTTGCATATGGTGCAAGAAGGTCAATAACTTTAATACCGGTTTCCAGAATCTCTACAACCGGACTCTGTTCTTCAAATGTCGGAGGATCGCGATGGATAACCCATTTCTGAGCATCGTCTTCAATTTTGTCTCCGTTATCAATCGTTTCACCAAGCACATTGAACAAACGTCCAAGTGTCTGATCTCCAACAGGAACGCGGATACCTGCTCCTGTTGCAGTTACTTCCATATCTTTATGAAGTCCTTCACTTGCAGCCAGCATCAGGCAGCGCACTTCATTGTTTCCAAGATGCTGTGCAACTTCCATAACGCAGACTTTACCATTATTTTCTACCTCCAAAGCATCTTTGATGCTAGGAAGATTTCCATCTTCAAATAATACGTCAACGACAGGTCCCATAACCTGTACAATTCGTCCTTTATTCATATGCTATTCTCACTTCCTTTTCCGCTTCTGCGCATTTGCGCCACTGCAGACCTCAGTAATTTCCTGAGTGATCGCAGCCTGTCTGGCTCTGTTATATTCAATAGAAAGTTCTCTGATAATATCCTGTGCACTGTCTGTTGCTGTCTGCATCGCAGTCATTCGGGCATTATGCTCACTTGCATATGCCTCAACCAGACAACCATAAATCATACCTACAATATAGTTTGGTACAATAATGTCCATCACTGCCTGTGCAGATGGATACAATGCAATCGCTTCACGATATACGTTAAGCGGCATCTTCATCTCGTTGAATGAACTTCTCTCCAGCGGAAGCAGACGAACCTTCTCCACTTCCGACTGAATTGAATTTTCCATTCGTGTATATACAATATATACTTCGTCCAGCTCTCCATTTCCAAACTGTTCAAGAAGAGTTGCGGCAATATCTCTTGCCCGGTGCATTGTTGGTTTCTGTACAGTATACTGGAAATTTGTGTCAATCTTCACTCCACTCTTAGCAAAATAATGTCTTCCCAGCTCACCTACAACAAATAATTTATGCTCTCCCGGACCTGCAAGTATCTCTTCTTCTGCCTTCACCACATTGTGGTTGTAGGCTCCTGCCAGACCTTTATCCGCAGTTACTACGATTGATGCAATCTTACGTTTCTCTGGCGGAATCTCTTCTCGAAGATCAAAAAACCGTTGCTTCTCCATCTCCGGTACATGTCGGAGAATTCGTGAAATTTCTCCCTGCAAGCCATAGAAATAAGGCTCTGTGTCAGCCAGCTTTTTCTTGGCCTGACGCATCTTTGTCGAAGAAATCATATACATGGCATTTGTAATCTTCATCGTGTCTTTTACACTGTTAATACGAGTCTGTATTTCTCTGATATTTGCCATCTTAACACCTGCTCTTCTTAAATTCCTTTGCAGTCTCTACAATCTTCTCGGCCAGTTCATCGGACAATACCTTTGTCTCTTCAATTTCTTTGCCGATTTCAGGATGTTCTGTTGCAAAATAATGCAACATATCACGCTGGAATTCTTTAATTTTTGCTTTTTCAACTCCAAGCATCACTTTATTTCTTGCAGCACATAATGTAATAACTTTATCTGCCAATCCCATCGGTGCTCCTAATGGCTGCTTCAAAAGTTCCATCAAACCACTACCATACTCCAGCTGTTCTTTTGTTGCAGCATCCAAATCCGAACTGAACTGCGTAAATACTTCCATCTCACGATACTGGGCAAGATCGATACGAAGACTTCCTGCTGCCTTCTTCATTGCTTTTGTCTGTGCATCTCCACCTACACGGGATACAGACAAACCAACGTTAACCGCCGGACGCATACCAGATGCAAACAAATCACTTTCAAGGAAAATCTGTCCGTCTGTAATAGAAATTACGTTTGTAGGGATGTATGCAGACACATCACCAGCCTGTGTTTCAATAATTGGAAGTGCTGTAATAGAACCTCCGCCAAGTGCATCATTCAAACGGCTGGAACGCTCCAACAGTCTTGAATGCAGATAAAATACGTCTCCAGGATATGCTTCACGTCCAGGCGAACGTCCAAGTAACAATGATAATGCACGGTAAGCAACCGCATGTTTTGAAAGATCATCATATATGATCAATACATCTTTTCCTTTGTGCATATAATATTCAGCCATAGCAGTTCCTGCATATGGAGAAATATATTGAAGTGGTGCACAATCACTTGCTGTTGAAGCAACAACGATTGTATAATCCATCGCACCTGCTTCCTTAAATGTATTTACTACCTTGGCAACTGTAGATGCTTTCTGACCAATTGCAACATAGATACAGATAACATCTTTTCCCTTCTGGTTCAAAATTGTATCGGTAGCAATTGAAGTTTTACCAGTCTGACGGTCTCCAATGATCAACTCACGCTGTCCACGTCCAATTGGGAACATAGAATCGATTGACAGAATACCTGTCTCCATTGGTACACTTACAGATTTACGGTCAATAATACCAGGTGCTTCATTTTCGATTGGGCGATAACCATCTGCTTCAATCTCACCTGCTCCGTCAATTGGCTCGCCGAGTGCATTGACAACTCGTCCGATAAATTTATCTCCGACCGGAACACCGGCCTTTTTCCCTGTTCGAGCAACCTTTGTTCCTTCTTTGATCTCTGTGTCATGGCCAAACAAGATACATCCGATAGCATCTTTCTGGATATCCTGAACCATTCCCTTCAGACCATTTTCAAAGGTAAGAATTTCCCCGTACATGGCGTGATCAATCCCGTAAATGGTTGCGATTCCGTCACCGACTGTAATTACAGTACCGACTTCGCTGTCCTTACTGATCTGATCAAAATTCTCTATTTCATTTTTCAGAATAGAAATGATTTCTTCTGAATTGATTGAACTCACCTTGTTCACCTCCAGGTCAATTTTTGTTCTAATCGTGTCAGTCTTCCTTTCAGACTCCAGTCATACTCATCATTTTCAACGTGAAGAATAAATCCACCAAGAAGAGAATTATCTTCTACAATTTGAATCTTCACATCTGCTTTCTGATATTTGTCACAAAGGAATACCTTCATCTTGTCGAGCTGTTCCTCACTTGGAGGCTCTACACAGGCCAATACTGCCGTCAAAATATGAGCCTGCTCATCGCAATATTCATCATACGCATCAAATATCTCATTGATCAGATTAACACGCTGATTTTTACATACGACTTTCAGGAAATTCTTCATACTCTCCGGAAACACCTGATCGATGACGCTCATTTTTATTTTTGCAGAAATCGTTGGATTGATAAATACTTCTCGCAACTGTGGTACCTCTGCAAATGCTTCTTTTGTTTTCTCTATATCTGTTTTTGGAACGTTAAGCTCATACAACACTCGCGCATAATGTCCTGACATTGATGAGCGGTACATCCGTTTAGTCAATGTCTGTGTTTCCATGAGCTTCACCTACTCCTTCCAGAAACTGATCATAAATTCCTTTGTTTCCTTGATTCTCTGTCTTTTCATCAACAATCTTCTTAGCTGCCTGCATTGCAAGTCCTGCAATTTCTGACTGCAATGTATTCATTGTCTGCTGACGTTCAACCTCGATTGTCTTCTTCGCATTTTCCAGCATAATTCCGGCTTTTTCATTTGCCTCTGACAAAATACGATTGTATTCTTTCTTAGCTTCTGCATGTGCTTTGTCAACAATCTGGCTGGATTGTTCTTTTGCTCCGCTCAGGGCTTTCTCATAATCTGCCTTTAACTGCTTTGCTTCATTCTGTGTATCTGTTGCATTCTGAAGTCCATCAGCAATCATTTTTTCACGCTTTTCCATAATGCCCATAACCGGTTTAAATAAGAACTTTTTCAGTAAAAGATAAAAAATCACAAGGTTTATAATGGTATAGATAAGGCTTGCATTAAACTGTATCACCTTTTACACCTGCCTTTCTTCTTTACTCGTCTTGCTAAACAACTTCTTATTTCAGCATTAAGATAATTAACAGACCAATAATGAAACCATAAATAGCAGTTGCCTCTGCAAGTGCACAACCAAGAATCAGGTTCTTACTGATTTTACTTTCTGCTTCCGGCTGTCTTGCGATAGCATCAACAGCTTTTGCTGTTGCAATACCAATACCAACTCCTGCTCCTAAACCTGCTAATACTGCGATACCTGCTCCAATTGCAATAATTGTTCCCATAATTCTAATCTCCTTTTTCTTTTTTCACCAAATGATTGTAATTTTATTATTCTTTGCACAACTCTCTGTGAACCTAATAAATTATTCCTGTTCCTCATTCATAAACAATGCTGTCAGGAACACAAATACATAAGCCTGTAATAATCCATCGAATATATCAAAATAAAAACTAAATGGGATAGGAGCCAAAACCGGAACTACTGTCTTTAAAAGTTCCATAATAACAAATGCTCCCAACACATTACCAAATAATCGCATACAAAGCGACAGCGGTCTGATTACAATTTCCAAAATCATAATCGGTGCTACAAATGGTACTGGTTCAGCAAAGTGCTTCACCCAATGCTTCACTCCATTTTTATGAATTCCTGAATATTCAATGAGAATCATACTCATAATTGCTATGGCTGCTGTAACATTCAAATCTTTTGTCGGCGGCTTAAACCCAAAAAGACCTATAATGTTTGAAATTCCAATATAAATCAGAACAGTCAATAAGTATGGAATATATTTTCTGTTTTCCTTACCCATGACATCTTCGAAGAAGTTCTGACCCGTGCTAATAGCGGATTCTAATAACAACTGCCCTTTCCCTGGATTCTCAACTTTGAGATTTCTCACAAAGATGATACACAAGGCGACTATCACTGCCATGATAATCCATGTGACGACTACCGATTCCTTAATATCCAGCAACCCATTCAAGAATGGAATCTTAATGACTGTCTCACACTGCAGTTCTTCCAGCAACCTGTCTGTCAAATTGCCCGTATCGCTCCCTCCCTTTCTTTATCAAATTGTTGTTTACGATAAGGTTCCATTTAATAAGAAGAAACTCCTCATTTTTGCTACAAAAAAAGAACTTCTTTCACAGAAGAACTTTTGCCTTATCGCATCTTTCAAGATTGTATCTCCCAAAAGCTATTGTAAATATACTCCCCCGAAATTCTTTTGTCAATCTTTTGTCATTGCTGTTTTTACTTCTACTTTTTATCATTTTTTCATGGAATTTTTATTCAAAATTCCTTTTATTTTCACTGATTTATTTCTCTTTTTCATGCATTTTTTCTTCCGTTTTTTTCCTTTGGAAACAGATTCCCAAATTTGTCGTCACGCATTTATTCTATTTACTGCGAAAAAATGCGAATTTTTGTGAAATTTGCACACTTCTTTCTTTATTCACATAGACTTCTTCCATTTACTTTTATCATATTTTAACGCTCGTAAAGACTTTCACTCACATTCTCCCCAATGAATTGCAAGTCTGTTTTTATTCTTACTGTGAAATTTTTGCTGTTTAGTTCACGACAGCCTCCAAGCAAGAAAAAGACTATGCAATCCTGCTCAGCTTCGTCGGGCAAGCCCGACTCCAATTCGC